>Ga0082212_10004367_pt1 | contig 19602 bp, 13 predicted proteins | sample TergutNt197P3_FD_71548 | JGI IMG/M metagenome (GOLD analysis project Ga0082212, IMG submission 71548) | Neocapritermes taracua P3 segment gut microbial communities from Petit-Saut dam, French Guiana - Nt197 P3 | ecosystem: Host-associated > Arthropoda: Insects > Digestive system > Gut ... | reverse complement strand
CCCGGAACGTATAACTATACAATATCCGAAGATACTCCCCCGAACAGCACATGGAGTCTCAGCAGTGCCGTGGCTGTATTCGATGTAACCGTAAAGGTGGCATATAATCAGAGCGGCGAGCTGGAATCCGAAGTGGAAGTGACGAACGGAATAGGCGACGACAAGAAAATAGTGTTCACGAACGCATTTGACGCAGGGTCTGTAGATGTGACTGTGGAAAAAATATGGTATCACAACGGCAACCCTGACGAGCCCGCAGAAGTGACGGTTCAGTTGTATGTCGGAACAACGGCAATACTTTTTCCTGTTACGCTTGACGGTGAACACGAATGGGAATACACATGGAACAATCTGCCTAAATATAACGACGATGGGAGCGAGATAGTGTATTCCGTGAGCGAAATAACGGGGGCGGACGGATATATAACGGAATATACGTCCAACGACAGCACCGATGGAAATTTATTGCTAACCAACAGCTATGCGCCAAGTAAAGCGCAGATACAAGCTAAGAAAGAGACAGAAAACAAGCTTTTGGGCAGTACCAAATTCGATTTTGAGCTGTACGAACTTGACGCGTTAAATGGCGCAAGAACAGGAATAAGTCCTGCTGCCGGGGCGCAGAATGACGCGGGCGGTAATATAAGTTTTGTTCTGGATTACGAAGAAGATATTGACAGTCTTGACATAGGAGAGTCCGCAGTATATTATTACGAAATCCGCGAAAAAACGCCGCCGTCCTACTGGACAGGCGACGGAGCGGTTTATCAGGCGCGGGTGACGATAGAGAAAGAGAGCATATACGTGCTGACAATAACCGTAGACTATTACGACGAGGATGGCGACGAAATAGATAAAAATGACGTGGTATTCGTAAACGAGTATTCGGCGGCAGGCTCGGTGAAACTTGAGGGAACCAAAACGGTAAGCGGCTGGAACAGAGACGACATCGAATTTGAATTCGACGTTTACGAAGGCGACGATATTGTAGCTACAGGAAAAGTAACGGGCGGAGGCGATATTGAATTTGATGAGATAGAGTATAACTTAAACGAAGAAACAGACGACACAAAATTGCCGCACACCTACACAATCAAAGAAAAACCGTTCGATGGCAGCGATAAAAACTGGACGACGGCGTCTCCCGTGACAGTTACGGTAACGGTCACAGACGACGGTGAGGGCAATCTTGGCACAGCCGTAGATTATGGCGTCGGGAAAACATTCGCGTCATTTACAAACACATACAAAAAACCGACCACAGACCCTTACGGAGGGGAAACGCCTACTACAACAGAGACAGAAACCGAAACGACAACGCCGGAAGAAACTACTACCGAAACAACAACCGAAACAACAGAATCCACAACTGAAGAAGAAACTACAACAGAATCCACGATAGAGGAAACGACAGAAGAGGATATAACGACCACAGAGTTAACGATAGAGGAGACCACAGAAGAATCCACGGTAACGACAGAATATTATTCCACTACCGAACCGGCAACAGATGAACCCGCGACAGTAGAATCGTCAACAGAACCTCCGACCGAATCAACTATACAGGAAACTGCCATCGAAACGACAGAACCGGATACTGCGGCAGAAATTGCAATGATTCCTGCGGGAATCGAATTATATCAATATGAAGATTTTGAAGAATTGCTGAACGACGCGATACCGTTGAGTAACGGCTGGTTCGCGGTGGAGTTGGACGACATGGGTTGGTGGGAGATATTCGACATGAGCGGAGTTCCGTTGGGTGTGATATTCTTGCCTGATGGTGAAAACATTGAAGAATATGACGTGGAATCGAATCTGAGACCTCTCGTCAATATAATAATGGCGGAAACGACGACAGAAATTGCGAAAACTCCGAGGGACAACTCGCCGACGGGCGACAGCATTTATATAATTCTTGGACTCATATTATTGACCGCGGCAGGCGTAATATTCTTCAAAAAGAGATTCGTGAACTCATAGTCATACTTCTCGGGCAGTTTTGGATAGCGGGAGGGCAAAACAACGAATGAAAAACAAAGACACATTTTCAGGGTATCACCCTATCGTAAATTTTCTGTACTTCGGGTTCGTACTTACATTCGCCATGATATACACCCACCCGGTATGCCTCGGTATATCACTGATATGCGCGTTTGTGTACGCAGTATATCTGAACGGCGGGAAAGCCGTGCGGTTCACGCTGGTATATATGCTGCCGATGATGCTGTTTGCCGCGCTAATGAACCCTGTATTCAACCATGAAGGCGGAACGATTCTGACCTATCTGCCGAACAACGGCAATCCCGTGACATTGGAAAGCGTAATGTACGGTATCGCGGCGGCGGTTATGCTCGTTTCGGTCATCACATGGTTTTCGTGTTTCAACGCGGTCATAACGTCTGATAAATTCGTGTATCTGTTCGGGCGGATAATCCCCGCGCTGTCGCTGATATTCGCTATGGCTCTGAGATTCGTTCCGAGATTCAAGGCGCAGATAAAAATAATCTCCAACGCGCAGAAATGCGTAGGTCGCGATATAAGTACCGGAAACATACTGCAAAAAGCGAGGCACGGCATACGCATACTGTCTATCATGGTGACATGGGCGTTGGAGAACGCCATCGAAACCGCCGACAGCATGAAAAGCCGCGGCTACGGACTTTCCGGACGCACGGCGTTCTCGATTTACAGATTTGATAAGCGCGACTTCCACGCGCTTTTGTTTATTCTTGCCTGCGCCGCTTATATCATAACCGGCAGTATAACGAATGGATTGTATTTCATATACTTCCCGACAATCAAAGGGGATTGGGACACGCCTTACGCAATCAGCATTTTCGCAGTTTACGCCGCGTTGTGCCTTATGCCGGTTATATTAAACATAAAAGAGGATTTGGTTTGGAAATCTATAAAATCGAAAACTTAAAATTTACATACCCTGAACGTGAAAATCCTGCGTTGAATGATATTTCACTCACTATCAATCAGGGTGAATTCGTCACGCTCTGCGGACCGTCCGGCTGCGGCAAGACGACGCTGTTGCGTCAGCTCAAACCGTCGATGTCGCCCCACGGCATAAAATCCGGAAATATTTATTTTGGCGGCGAAACTCTTGAATCGTTACCTCAGCGCGACGCAGCGTCAAAGATAGGATTCGTGCAGCAGTCGCCGGAGAATCAAATCGTGACTGATAAAGTCTGGCATGAGTTAGCTTTTGGGTTGGAAAGTCTGGGATATAAAACGCCGGAGATACGTTTGCGCGTAGCTGAAATGGCAAGTTTTTTCGGCATACAAAACTGGTTTTACAAATCCGTGACAGAATTATCAGGCGGGCAGAAACAATTACTGAATCTTGCGTCGGTGATGGCAATGCAGCCGGGAGTTCTGATACTCGACGAACCGACAAGCCAGCTTGACCCGATTGCCGCGAGCGAATTTCTGGCAACGGTAGGCAAACTCAACCGCGAACTTGGCATGACGGTCATATTGACCGAACACAGATTAGAAGAAGCGTTCCCGTTGTCTGACCGTGTTATCGTTATGGACGAAGGGCATGTCATCGCCGACGGAACGCCCCGCGAAACCGCTTTGAGTTTACGTGAACGCGGGCACGGAATGTTTCTCGCTATGCCTACGGCAATGCGCGTATGGGCGGCTGTGACGAATAATAACAATTATGACGATAATGTTCCTGTGACTGTGCGCGACGGCGCAAATTGGCTGAACAATGCCGTAGGGGCAGGGTTTACCCCTGCCCTCCAAGGGCGACCGCAAGGGTCGCCCCTACAAGAATCACCCACCCACGCAATCGAATGGGACGATGTATGGTTCAAATACGCGAAAGATTTACCGGACGTTGTGAAAGGTTTATCGTTCAAGGCAAACTACGGCGAAATTACGGCGATTCTCGGCGGTAACGGTACGGGTAAAACTACGGCGTTATCACTTGCGGCGCGGCTGAACGAGGCTTATCGGGGTAAAGTGCTGATAAACGGCGAAGAAATAGAAAAAATCCCGAAACTGTTCAACGGACTTCTCGGCGTACTGCCGCAGAACCCGCAGGCGTTATTCGTGAAAAAAAACGTGCGCGAGGATTTGCTTGAAATATTATCAGAGCAAAAACTATCCAAAGACGAAAAACAAAAACGGCTCGCGAATATTGTTTCGCTGTGCCGTCTGAACGGATTGCTCGAAAATCACCCATATGATTTGTCCGGCGGCGAACAACAGCGCGCCGCGCTTGCGAAAGTTTTGTTGTTACGTCCGAAAATATTATTGCTGGACGAACCGACAAAAGGATTTGACGCGGAATTTAAGCAGATATTTGCGGGGATTCTGAAAAAACTTGCGATTGCGGGAGCGGCGGTCGTGATAGTGAGCCACGACGTTGAGTTCTGCGCCGAACATGCCGACAGATGCGCGTTGTTCTTTAACGGCAATATCGTGTCAGAGGGTACTCCTCAGGAATTTTTCTCCGACAACACCTTTTATACAACTGCGGCTAACCGAATGGCGCGGGATTTAATCCCAAAGGCAATCACAGTACGTGATATAGTTGAAGCGTTAGGCGGACATATCGAAACGCCGCCTGAAATTGATATAGACGACGATGTTGAATATATCATGGAAGAAACGCCTCTGCTTCCGTCATCGAAAAAGATTGCAAAATTATCACGTAAAAGACTATTTTTAGCGGCAGTTCCGGCAGTTTTATTGATTGCCACAATTATTTTCGCGTGTTTGAATTGGGGAGAGTTAAAAATATTTATTTCCGGCGGCAACGAAGCCGTCAATATTGCCAACGAAGGCGCGCCGTTATATATCGGCATTATGCTCGCGCTGGCTCTGGAACTTATCGCGCTTGTATTGATTCTTACATGGGGACGCGAAACAGTTATATACAAGCCAATAAAACGCAGTCTATCCAAACGCACAATCACAGCGGCGGCAATGATACTTCTGGCGATTCCGTTGACGATATATCTCGGTATATATTATTTTGGCGACCGCAGATATTATTTTATATCTCTGCTTATCATAATTGAAACGATGATACCGTTCGCGCTGGTGTTCGAGAGCCGCAAACCGCAGGCGCGGGAGCTTGTTGTCATAGCGGTGTTGTGCGCAATAGCCGTTGCGGGACGTGCGGCGTTTTTCATGCTGCCGCAATTCAAGCCGGTCGTGGCTCTGGTCATTATCGCAGGCGTGGCATTCGGAGGCGAGGCAGGATTTCTTGTCGGCGCAATGACCGGCTTTGTCAGCAATTTCTTTTTCGGGCAGGGACCTCTGACGCCGTGGCAGATGTTTGCTTTCGGTATAATAGGCTTTTTTGCGGGGATATTGTTCCGTAAAGGATTGCTTGGTCGCGGGCGGATTCCATTGGCGATTTTTGGCGGACTTATGACTTTTGTCATCTACGGCGGTATTATGAATCCCGCTTCGGTAATGATTTTCCAGCCGAATCCTGTTCCGGAAATGTTTTGGCTCGCGTATTTGCGGGGCATACCGGCTGACCTTATCCATGCCGCCGCAACCGTGACGTTTATGCTGATTATCTCACAACCCATGCTGGAAAAACTCGACAGGATTAAGGTTAAATATGGGCTTGTGGAATAACTTATGTTATTGAAAATTTAGAAAATCATGTTGAAAATCATTATAATTTGTAATATAATCATATTATAAGTTTTTCGTCAAAAAGGAGTAAAAAATAACTATGTCTCACGATAATAAATTTAACCTGCATATCTTTCTGTCCTCGACATTCGACGAGGATGTTATGCGCCATGTGCGCGAAGCGTTCCGTAACGAAATAAACGCCCGGCTGAATAATATTGTCGGGCTGTTGGGCGGAAACACCTACATATATGATTTACAGCTTGGAATCCCTGACGGTACAGGCGCGTTAAAGACATTGGAAATATGTTTCGATAAAATCAGGCAGAGCGATTATTTTGTTTTTATGCTGAGCGAAAAAACCGGAAATAAAAACACAGGCGATTTTTTACAGGGAATTTCTTCTTCGTCATGCGGGCAATCCCCTTATGCCGAAACGATTCTTATCGGTCAGAAAGAGGGGTTGTTTATCATCGAGCTTGAGGCACGGGAAGCCGAGGGCATTCCAAAACTCAACGGAAAACGTATTTTCTTCTTTGACAGGAATCAAACCGATAAAGCCCGAAAAATTGCCGAACGCGTGAAAAATAACTGCTCACAGGACGATATAATCTTGGATTTTACGCATATTGACGACATTAAAGACGGCATACTGTCATATTTCGCGAAACTGGCGGAAGAACAGGGCGGGGACATTGACGGCGATGAGAAAGACCGTAATTTATATTCCGCAGGCATGCTGCGCTATTATGTTAAAAATGACGACGGGCTTGCGCTGCTGAATGATTACATGCAAAACGATAAAAGAACGCCTCTTGTTTTGTATGGTGAATCCGGCAGCGGGAAAAGCACGCTGCTGACCGACTGGCTGAAAGACAAACCGGACGCCGTGGTTTATCATGTAGGGATTCAAGGCTATACTTTGCAGGAAATGTTATCCGCGCTTTATAAAAAATACTGGAACGACATGCCGGAGGACGCCCGCAGCGGCGACGAGCAAAAACTGACGGCGCAGTTCTATCCTTTCCTGCGTTATCTCGCGCATAACGGAAAAACATTGCTTGTGCTTGACGGCGTGAACCAGCTCAGTTCCAGCAATCCCAATATTGATAAGTACATATGGCTTCCAAAACAACTGCCCGACGGGATTAAACTGATAGTTTCGACCACAGACGACATTTCAGAAAAGGGTTATGATATTTGCGAAGTCCCTCCGGTAGATACGATAGTTATTCTCAGGCGTATTCTGGAGCTTGAGGGTAAAGAGCTTGAAACGGGCACTATTGAAGCGGCATTGCGGGATTCGCCCCTTGCAAAACAGCGTTTCCCGATATTGGCGCATATATTATATCAGGAGATAGTGGAAAAATTTAACTACGCGAACATAACGGACGAACTTTCAGAGCATTTCCGGAATACCGGCACCGCTCATGATTTATACGTCAGTTTTCTTCAGCGGACAGCCGAGCGGTTCGGGGGAACGCTTGTAAAAGATACGCTTGCGCTGATTTGGTGCGCGAAAGACGGGCTGCGCCTTGAAGACCTGCACGGCATTATTCAACCGCACGAATCACAGGAACAGAAGCTTAACGATTTGATTTATCTGCTCTATCATGATTTCAGCAGGGACAGTTTCGGGCGTATGAAGTTCAGCCATTCGGTTTTGGAGAATGCCGTAAAAAGCTTATATTGCGATAATGTTCAATCATACCGGGATAAAATCATAAGCCGTTATGAGTCTTGTTACGTAAGAGAGAACGAACCCTGTTTTTTATACGAAATCGCGCATCAGTTATATGTGCTTAACGACCATATCCGAATGGAGGCGTTTCTTAGTCATGTTGAAGTCGCGCTTTCTGTTTATCTTCATTCAGCCGTATTATTCGGCGAATACTTCCGGATTGTCAGTAAAAAAAATGAACTCCCGTATATCTGGGAGGATGGGATTGATAAAACATCATATTGGGCTGTGAGTTTTCTCGCGTTCTATTATCAGCGCACAAACCAGATAAAAAAAGCGTTGGACTGGCGAAAAAAAGCCTTGGATTCAGCCATTGCCAATTTTGGAGAAAATCATTATGAAACGGCAAAAACTTATAACACAATCGGGTTTTGTTATCAGACGATGAAACAATATTCGGACGCGCTTCGTTATCATATGTCCGCGCTGAGAATATGCGAGACAATATATTATGATAACAAAAACGAATATACGGGTATGACATGCGATGAAATCGGTAAAGATTATATGCGTAACAGAGACTATGCCGAAGCGGAAAAATGGTTTTCCCGCGCGCTGCAAATATTGGAAAGCACAGTCGGAACAGACCATTTATATACGGCAAGGACATATAATGATTTAATGATTATGCGTCAGGAACTTAAGCAGCTTAAACAGGCTGAGGAATGGGGATTAAAAGCTGTGCAATCATACGAAGCCGCGAATAAAAGCGGGTTCCCCGACGGCGAAACCGCCAGCGGCTATATTAATCTGGCGCAGATTTACGCGGAAGAAAAAGATTATGCCAGCGCGAAAGACTACGCTTCTAAATCCCTGGCAATCTTGGAGCAATTAAAGGAAGACAACGACACTTTATTGAATATGGTGCGGAATTTTGAATTGCACATGATGATGTATTCATTAATGAATTAAAATAAATCAATAAATCAATTATTTTTAGGAGGTATTTATTATGGGTCTTTTTGACAAGGTGGAAAAAGCAAAAAAGGATTATATGCTGATAGTCTATGTACGGCATTTTGGAGAAATATTGCGGATATACATGAAGAATCCCACGATAGAGCAATTTTTACGCGATAAGGACGCGAAAGAAACATTCAGATATATTTATGAGCCAATCCCGGCATATATGGAGGACTTTGCCAGAGATATTGGCACAGGGGTTGTCTGGGACGCGAACGAAATGTTATTTTATCTCCCGCCCGCATGGTATGACGTTCGTAATCATGCGTCAAACTATAAACCGTGGAACATGACGGATGTATTCAGAGAGGCGGCTTTGTCGGGGGAAAGCGGTATTTTTTCAAACGGCTTCACCACATATATCGGCGGTAATCCCCTGATTACTTTCGATGCTGACGACCCCATAGATGATTTCAGTTCCGAACCCCTGCATTATCATGACTGCAGCGACTATGAAATGGACGCGGACGCTAAAATCGACGGAAAATCTATCCCGGACACATTTAAAAAATATATTATCGAGCATGTAAACGAAAAAATGCTGTCTCAGGTGTCTTTGACTGAAAAAGAAAAAAGCCGTTTTCTTAAGGAGTGCGGCGGGCGCGAATTAAAAGAAGTTTTCGCGAAACGTTTTATGGGTTATCCGTGCGAAAAGACACTTTCTATTTATTTCTTTGCCCTGTTTCCGAATATACGCAATGCCGCCCTTCTGGATTAAATAAATTAAATAATAAGGAGGTATTTTTATGGGTCTTTTTGATAAAGTAAAAAACAAGCAAAATGTCCCCGATGACGGAGCACCTCAGGAAAAAATCGAAAATCCGGACGAAATCAGAGCGAATGAATGCATGAAAAACGCTATGGAGTTACGCAAACAGGGCGAATACCGCGCGGCAGTCAGGCAAATGAACGAGGCGGCATATTATTTCGAACAATTTTTAGATAAAGATGACCCACGTTTGGAAGAAATCCAAATCCTTGAGGGTAATATGATGATGGAAGCCCGTCTGCACGGACAGTGACAAAATTAATTAAAAAAGCAGGGATAATTAAAAAAATTTGCGGGTAATATCAAACATTACCCGCAAAAACATTATTCAGATATTTCTTCGCAGTCTCACAGAGACGGTAAACCGTTTCTTTTGAAGTCGGCGGTTTACCGGCGTATTTATAGCGCGGGAAAAACCGGGTCAGGTGCAGAGGTATTTCTGAATCAAGTGAAGCGAGCCATTTTGCAAGGGTTTCAATCTCTTCTTCCGAATCGTTTTCCCCCGGTATTATCAGGGTGGTTATTTCGATATGACAGCGTTTACGCGCCGCTTTAATAGTCTCTTTGACCGGTTCAAGACTGCCTCCCAGCTTTCTGTAAAATCCCTCTGTAAAACTTTTAAGGTCAATATTCATCGCGTCTATATACGACAATAATTTTTCAAGGGGTTCGCGTGCGATATATCCGTTGGTTACAAGGACGTTTTTCAGCCCTGCCTGATGTATAAGTTTAGCGCAGTCATAAACAAATTCATATCCAATCGATGGCTCATTATAAGTATAAGCCGCGCCTATATTTCCGTCGGGCACATACTTTTTCGCAAGTGCGGCAATCTGTTCCGGCGAAACATATTCGGCATTTCCCCGCAGTTCTTCATATTCCGTTTCCATTGAAATTTCGCAGTTCTGGCAGAAAGGACAGCGCATGTTACAGCCGAAACCGCCGATTGACAGCACTTTCTTTCCCGGATAAAACATATACAGCGGCTTCTTCTCGACAGGGTCAAGAGCAATCGACGACACAAAACCGTAGCCCGCGGCGTACAGCTTGCCGGATTCATTCCGGCGAACGCCGCATATTCCCGTTTTACTTTCGGTGATAACGCAATTATGCGGACACAGAGAGCAGGCGACAGCGTTGTTTTTGGTTTTACTATAAAATTGCGCCTCATTCATGTCATTCATGCCGTATCACCTCGAAACGTTCAAGCGTAACTTCCGCTCTTTCCGAGATACCGCCTTTTTTGCGGGCGATGGATATTTGTTCCTCAACCGTGTCGATACCGTCCAGATTCGGGAGAAGCAATCCGCGCTTGTATCCGCTCGATACGATAACGCCGTAACGTTTAACGTCCAGTTCTTCCGGTCCGGTTATCAATTCCGGCGGGGATAAAACGTCCACTTTGTAAGTCAGATACGGAAGCTCGGATATATCCACGGGGTCGAAACGGTTATCCGACAGTCCTGCCGAAACGGCATTTTGTATAATTTCAAGGGCGATATTATCTTTTGTCGGTGATATAGTGCCGATACAGCCGCGCAAACGCCCGTGTTTATGAAGCGAAACAAAAACTCCGGCTCTGTTTTTCGTGAATTCGTCGGGCAGATTGTCCGGCAGGGGCAGTTTCTTGCCGATTTTTACCGTATATTCCAGCGATTGCCGCGCCAGAGAACGGTAACAATCTTCCGAATGTTGTTTTTCCCACGCATTTTCAAGCATAGCCGTTTGATATTGTTCAAGGATATTCCGGTTATCGTCCGATTCGCCCGGCGTAAAAGACGCAACGCCGTACCCGACGCCGAAAGGCCCTTCATAAGAATGTAATTTACCGTCCGCTTTCAAACGGTCAAAGCAGCCTGCCATCATCGTAAAGGAATTATATCCGCATTCGGCGGCGCGGTCCCGCAGTTCATCGGAAATAGAAAACAGCGAAACAAAATCAGCCGACGCGAAAACATCGGCGATTGCCTTATCGAATTCCGCTCCTTCGGGAACAGTTCCGTAGGAGCTTCCGGGCAGTTTATGGGATAAATCGCCGCTGGCTGCGACTATAACCCGGCGGTTTGTTTTTTCGGCGGCTTGAGCGATACACCGACCAAGCCTGTAATGCGTTGACGGCTCTAACCCGGATTGAGATATGCGGATTATCCTATAATTTTTATAACGCCGGTTAATAAACCACATAGGGACAATTACTCCATGGTCCAGCGTTTTATTTTTTTCGCCCAAATACCCTGCGGGAATGTTGTCCCGTTCGGCAAGGCTGATAATCTCGTTTGCAAGCTGTGTGTCATAGCTTACTTCAAAACGCGCTTCGGGCGCGTTGAAACGGGATAAATCACCCGTGGCTTTCTCTCCCGGCGAAATATGAAAATAATCGCCGTAAAGCACGTTATGCGGCGTGATAAAAATAATAGTTTCGGGAGCCAGCTCCGCGATTTCTGTTGCCGCGTCGTCAAAAGCGGTCAGAGTATTCCGTATCTTTTTTTCCTCGCCGCATCCCACAGCCGGTACGGCTAACGGCGGGTGCGGAAAAGCGTATGCTTTAATAACAGCCATAATCAACCTCCGTATACATATTACTTAAGCTTATCGCGTATGATTTTTTTGGAAGTGGTTTTGTCAAACTCCGTTTCGCGTATTTCAATAATATTTATTTGTTTATATATCGGCAGTTTCCTGTTCATTTCGTCAATCTCGTTTTTTATCGCGTCATATATATTGCCGCCGTCTGAAAATTTGTCGTAGTCAGGATATATCAAAGCGCACAGCATAGTTTCTCCGGTTTCGTCTCCCAACGTTTTGTTCCGGGCTATCACCGCGCATTCGCTTATCAATTCGGACTGATTCAGATATTCCTCTATTTCTTCGGGATATATATTTTTTCCGTTGCTCAAAACTATGATATTCTTTTTTCGCCCTGTTATATATAAAAACCCGTCTTTGTCCAAATACCCTATGTCGCCCGTACGGTAATATCCGTCGGCTGTCATACATTCGCCTGTAGCGACAGGATTGCCCATATAGCCTAACATAACATTATTGCCTTTCGCCAGTATTTCGCCATGGCTGTCCGCATCGGGATTGTCTATTTTCACATCTACGCCGCATACGGGATAACCTGCTGAGCCTATCTTTTTCATTTCCCAGCCCGGCGGAACAACGGAAATCAACGGCGAGCATTCGGTCGTGCCATATCCCTGCATGAGCGCAATCCCGAATGCGTTAAGCACGGGAATATGCGCCGGGTTTAAAGGCGCGCCTCCGGATATGATAAGACGCAGGCTTCCGCCGAACGAGCTGAGGATTTCTTTGAATATTATCCGGCGCAGGTCAACGTTTATCCGGTATAAAGAATTGCTTAACTTTATCATGCGTTTGACAAGTTTGGTTTTGCCCTGCTTTTCTATTTCGCTCCATATTTTTTTTACCATCGTGTCAACGAATAACGGCACCAAAACAAGCACGGTCGGCTTGTACGCGGCGCAGTTGCGCGAGAACATTTTGAGCGATTCGTTTATAGACACTTCGCAGCCGAGCGCGTATGTCGCGAAAATGCCGCACGTTGCCTCGTATGTGTGGTGCATAGGCAATACGGACATGATACGGTCCGAGCCGTCGTAATCCACGGCGCAGACAGAATCATACACGCTTGAGGCAATATTTGCGTGAGACAGCATGACAGCTTTGCTTGTGCCGGTAGTGCCGGACGTGAAAAGAACCGTACACATTTTATTTGGGTCAACTGCATACCCTGTAAACGCCGTACACCCTTCCGATAACATTTTTCTGCCTGAATCTATAAGCGCGCCGAATGAATATATATTATATGTTTCCGTATTTTTCCGCGTATAATACATATCTATATCCATATTGATGAAATATTTAACTTTACAATCCGGATTTTTGGCGTAGGATTCCATTTCGACGCTGTGTTCCGACGAGTACACGACCGCCGAAACTTCAGCCTGTTCTATGAAACGCACAAGCTGTTCGGGGCTTAGTTCCCTGTCAAGCGGCACTATGCAACCGCCGCCGTTTGCCGCCGCCAGATATGTCGCGCTCCATTCATACCGCGATTCGCACAATAACGCAATGCGTTTGCCCATCAGCCCCATATCGTAGAAAGCGGTGCCCAAAGCGTCGATAATACGCGTATGTTCGCCGTATGTTATGCTTTGGACTTTTCCGTTGCGCTTGTATGTATAACAAGTCCTGTCCTTATAGCGTGATGCGGCAATTTTTTGCAAATGCCGCAAATCCGTCAGTTTTTCAAGTTTGCCTGTATCTGCGTATTTTTTCAAATTATATCACCCCGACAAGCTATTTTTATTTGTCATCATTATATCAAATTTATTTTTTTATGTCAATATTTTTATACGTGAAATTAACGGACAGTTTATTTTTTCGTAGTAAATATCTGCATAATGCGATTACTAAAATAATGTGTGGTGCTAATTGATTATGAGAAAACAATGAGTTCACTCCCCAGCCTCCCTTGCTAAAGGGAGGGGGACCGCCGCAGCGGTGGTGGGATTCGGAACCTGATGCTGCATTGGGGTGAGAGGCGAATCCCTCCGTCACGCTTCGCGTGCCACCTCCCTTTAGCAAGGGAGGCTATGGCAAAACAGCTATATATTGTTCGATTTTCTATTAGCACCACGGGTTACTATAAAAAATATCATTGAAATTAAATTTTAAGTATGATATAATATATTTAGTTATAAATGTCTGTAAAAATTATTTATATAAAATTAAGAAAGGCGGTAAAAACGCATGAAGAATAAGTCTGTTTATAAAATTATTTCGGTTATTTTAATAATATTGATTTTATGCTCTGTATTTTTTACGGTTTCATGTTCGCAAAACAGCAACGCCAATAACATAAATAACGCAAATAACGACGACGGCAAAGAAACCGGTAAAGAAAATGCCGATAATGCCGGGGATAACGCCCAAGATGCTCCGGAATCCGAACCCGAAGCAGTTCAAATATTGTCCGAAGCCCCGGTAAAAGATTACGACGGATATGATTTTCGGATTTTGTCAAGGGAAGCTCAGACAGCCGACCATCACTGGGAAGCAAACGATATTGTCGCTGAAGAAGAAAACGCCGATTTAGTCAACGACGCCGTTTACAAGAGAAATACCGTTATATCCGAAAAATATAATATCAGCATATCGAGAACGGATAACGTTGACCCGGCGGCTCTTGCGAGAAAAGCCGTGCAGTCCGGCAGCGACGAATATGATTTGATGTTCGCGAGTATCAACGCGACGGTGACGGCGGCGCAGAACGGAGTTTTGATAAATCTGAAGAACGTGCAGTATCTCGATTTGGCAAAGCCGTGGTATGACCAGAACGCGAACGCGCAGTTATCAATCGGCGGCAAACTATACGCGACTTTCTGCGATTTTACGATTATGGACAAAAACGCGACGTGGGTGTATCTGTTCAATAAGCAGTTGATTCAGGATTTAGACCTTGAAAATCCGTATAAATTAGTCAACGAAGGCAAATGGACGATAGACAAAATGGCTGAAATGGCGAAAGCCGCCGCGAAAGATTTGGATGGCGACGGCGTTATGACATGGCATGACCAGTTTGGCTGGGAAGGGGAATGCTGGAATATGTACGCGGGGATTATAGCCGCAGGGATTCAGACGGTGACGAAAAACAAAGAGGATTTGCCTGAATACGCCGGGCTCGGCGACCGGGGAATGCTCGCGTTCACCAAGCTTTTAAGCGTAGTCGGCGACAAAAACGTATGCCTCAGGTCAGACGATATAACGAATTATTCGGGCAATCTCTGGAACGACGTTATGGACGCAAGCTTCATGGAAGGCAGAATACTGTTCACCAACGCGGGAATGAACAGGGTTACTTTGTTCAGGAGCATGGATACGGATTTCGGGATAATCCCGTCTCCGAAACTCGACGAAAACCAGCCCGAATACTGCGATACCATATCTCCCGCTCAGGCGACGGCTCTGTCTGTTCCCGCAAGCGTGTCGGATATAGAAAGAACCGGGATTATCACGGACGCTCTCTGCGCGGAATCGAAATATACTCTTATTCCGGCGTATTACGACATTCAGTTAAAAACAAAATTCGCGCGTGACGACGAATCTGCCGAAATGCTCGATATTATATTCAGAACAAGAAGTTTCGATTTGTGTCTTATATACGGCTGGGGGGATTTGACAGGATTATTTTCCAACGCGATGAAGAGCAATAACGAAAATATCACGTCGTCCATTGAAAAAGTCGAACCGAAGATAATAACCGCGATAGGAAAAACTGTCGAGGCATACGATAAGAACGAGAACTAAAGGTTTTTGATATTTTAATAATAGATATTTATTAAACTTTCATGTAGGGCACGACGCCCCCGGCGTGCCGCCGATAAAAGCAACGTAAATTAAAATTCGCGGCGTGCCGGGGCGTCACGCCCTACAATTAATTTTCGAGGTTATAATAAAAAACAACGCAGAGGGCAGATTTAATTCTGCCCCCTGCTGTCAGTTATGAATATAAAATTACGTTATATCTTATTTTTATTTGCTTTTTTAGAATATATTATCAGTCCGGATAATGCAAGAGCAGAGAGAAGAATAAACATGACTGCCGTTGCGTCGCCTGTTTTCGGAGCGGTGGGAACAACAACGGGAGCTGCGGGTTCGTCAGGCGTAGCTTCTGGTTCGTCGTCAGCAACGGGAACTTCCGGCTCGGCAGCCGCGCCTACTACGTTGTCGCCCAATATGATATAATCATAATTATCCGGAACCCAGTTGCCGGACATATCCGTCGGCACAGATACAAAGAGAGCCTGCTCGCCGTCGTCGGCGCATTCCTGCGAGAATATATAAAGCCCTATCTGTTTGCCTGCGGCGAAGTCGCTTCCGAACACTACGTCCACGCCTTCAACGCCTTTTCTGTATTCTGTCATTTTTATTTTGAATTCGGCGCAGTAAGAATTATCGGTCTTAGTAAATCCCCAGTCGATATACGGTCTGCATTCTTCCCCGTTTTTATGCGGGTCGGACCTTGCCAGAGTCACGTTCGGGAATCCCTTGTCGTTCATTCTTACCTGCGATACCTGTTCGGCGTCGTCGCTGTTGTTGGCGAAATCAAGGAGAACTTCGCATGTGGTGAGAGCCCACGGCTGGTCTTCCTGCAAATCTTCATAATCGTCCGGGGTATAAAAGCTTGTTAGGTCGATTTTTAAAAATACATATAAATTATCGTCGTCCCAGAGCAGCCAAGCGTCCGCGCCTCCGCCCAAACCTCCGTCAGGCGTCGCGCTGTGCGGGTTTCTTACCGGAATAAACAAGCCCTGGTCGTATATGTCGTCTTTTACGCCGTCGATAACGGGAGCGGTTGCGGTTTTTGGAACAGTTCCCGCATTGGTATTGTCAGAATGCGCGAGCGCGGTAATGGGCAATGCCGTTAAAAACAATGCGAGTATTATTGCGATGATTTTTTTCATACCGAAAATTACCTCCTAAAAACTATTAACTATTGTTTTATTGATTTTTATTATGATTTTATAGCTATATATCAATTATATACTATAAAATATAAAATGTCAATATAAATTAAAAAAAGGTTTTTGCTATGCCCGAAAATTTTTCAAAATAGTATCTTTATTCACAAATATTATGATATAATATCAATAATAATTATTATATAGGTAGAAAAAAGAGGTGTTTTGATGAAAATCGCTATGGATAAGCTTTGCATGGTTTTTTCCCGCGCGTTTGACATTATTGAAAAAGAACAGTTAGGCGCAAGTGAAAACCATAGTTTACGGGTCGCAGTTTTATGCGCTAATATGGGGAGGCGTCTGGGGTATGACGACGACACGCTCTCCGCTATAGCCGTATGCGGGTTGTTTCATGACAGCGCGCTGACCGAATATCATCTTTCGCAAAAAATGGACGCGGCGCGGGAACAAAACATGCTCCTTCATTTGCAGAAAGGGCAGGAATATGTTTCGTGGCTGCCGTTTAAAGCCAACGTTGAAAATTTTGTCCTGTATCATCATGAACGCGGGGACGGTAAAGGACCGTTAGGGAAAAGCGAAGATGAAATACCGGTGGAATCGGCGATTATCGCCGCGGCGGACGCAGTTGACGCGACGCATCATCTTCAGCGCGTTTCCGTTGATGAATTGCCGGCTTTGCGCGATAAAATCGCGTCCCGCGCAAATCAATACTCAACGAACGCCGCAATGCAAATCCTTCTTGATATATTAGACGAAGATTTACTTGAATCAATGCGCGACGAAAATATCGTTCAGGTCTTGGAACGCGAACTGCCCAAATGGGAATTGGATATGCGTGATTCCAGAGTTATTAACATAGGGGAGTTCATAGGGCGCGTTATCGACTATAAATCTATATTTACCCATATACATACAAGCCAGATAGCCAACCGCGCATGGCTCATGTCCGGATATTATGATTATGAACTTGAGGAACGGCACGCCTTGTTTCTCGCGGCTTCATTGCACGACATCGGAAAAATAGCGACGCCGACGGAGATACTGGAGAAACCCGGCAAGCTTGACGACGATGAATTTTATATCATCAAACAGCACGTTAAAAGCACGCTTGACTGGCTTGATGAAATGCCGGATTTTGAACTGATTAAAAATTGGGCTTCAAACCATCACGAAAAATTAGGCGGGTTCGGCTATTCACGCGGATTGAACGGAGACGCTCTGGATTTCAATTCGCGCCTTATGGCTTGCATAGATATTTATCAGGCTGTCTGCGAGCCCCGTCCATATCACGGAGCCAGAACGCATGAGGAAACTATGTCGATTCTTTACGATATGTCGTCAAAAGGTCAGATTGACGCGCAAATAACAAAAGACCTTGATAAAGCCATGGCGGCATATTCAATGAAGGGGCTCCCGTCTCCGCTTGAAACTTGGGACAGCGAATATTCCGCGAAGAATAAAAGCGGCGGGAAAACGCCCTCGGTCGGTTACCGTTGTAATATATGCGGGTATTTTTATGAAGGCGATTCTTTGCCCGAAAACTTCATTTGTCCGGTTTGCAGGTACGAAGCGAGTAATTTTACCAAAACGGCAAATCAATAGAATCAATAGAACATGAAAAGAACTTGAAAAAGGATAAAATAATCATGAATTATAAAGTGAAAACAAATCTTGAGTTATGTATCGGGTGCGAGAGGTGCGAACAGCAATGCCCGGTTGAGGGCGCGAATATAATATATCAGGACGAAAACGGCGAAACTAAAATTAAAATAGACGAAACAAAATGCGCCGCCTGCGGTCGGTGTATAAGCCTGTGCCCGCAAAAGGCACGGTATTATGATAATGATAAGTAATTTTAAAATCTCCCGATAAATCAACGCGAAAGGAAAATCCCTATGAATCTTATGAATAATGAAGAACTATATTTTGAAATCATAGAAAATATGCGGGAAGGCGCATATTTTACAGACACAGACAGGCGTATCGTGTTTTGGAATAAAGCCGCTGAAAATATAACCGGATACAAAAAAGAAGAAGTACTGGGAAAACAATGTCAAAACACATTGCTTGACCATATTGAGTGCGACGGCAATCTGGTCTGCGCTTCAGGCTGCCCGCTCCACCATACCCTTAACGACGGCAAGCCGCGTAAACACGATGTTTTTCTAAGGCACAGCGAAGGTCACCGCATTGCTGTCTCGGTAAATACTTTTCCGGTAATAAAAAACGAAAAAATAGTCGGGGCAATCGAAATTTTCACGCCAAGCTCCCTTGTTATCTACGACGATGAGCTTATTACCCGATTGGCAGATTCGGCTATGAACGATAAACTCACGGGTATTCCGAACAGGAGAAGCATCGAGAGTTTCCTTGATTTACGTTTAAGAGAGATGGCGATGTATAAATATAAAATATGCGTGGTCTTTTTAGATATTGATAATTTCCGGGTTTTCAACAATACATACGGTCATAACGCCGGGGACGCCGTTCTTAAAAAAGTATCAAGCACAATTATGAGCATGACCAGAAATACGGATTTATTCGGACGCTGGGGCGGCGAAGAATTTGTAGGGGTATACACAATAAAAGATAACAGCGACACTTTATTGATAGGCGAAAAAATACGGGCATTGGTTGAGGGCACTAAAATCAATTATGAGGATTTATTTCTTTCGGTAACGGTTTCGATAGGGGTAACTATTGCGCATGCCGATGATACAATAGATTCTATTGTCAAGAGAGCGGACGAGCTGATGTATCAAAGCAAACAAAACGGAAGAAACCGTGTTACGGCAGATACTTAATGACCGCAACTGCATAGTTGATATTTTTCAGGCAATGAAAAACCGCAAAATTTCCCTTATATGGAATTTTGCGGTTTTATTGTATAGAAAACCCCGCGTTAGACGCGGGGTACGGTGTAGCTTTAGCGATGAGGGCGACAAAAAGCTCCTTTTGATGTATAATATGACTTGCGGTCTGGCAACTGCAAGAAAAAACAT
>Ga0082212_10004366_pt1 | contig 19605 bp, 15 predicted proteins | sample TergutNt197P3_FD_71548 | JGI IMG/M metagenome (GOLD analysis project Ga0082212, IMG submission 71548) | Neocapritermes taracua P3 segment gut microbial communities from Petit-Saut dam, French Guiana - Nt197 P3 | ecosystem: Host-associated > Arthropoda: Insects > Digestive system > Gut ... | reverse complement strand
AAAAAGAAAAACTCTTTCCCTACCTCAAAATAGATGAATAATCTGTTTTTTGAGCCTCTTTTTTCTATGACAATCATCCCCGGTATCTCTTTGTAAACAAGACGTCCACCGGTTACAACCACAGGGAGCGTTCTTTGCGATACAAAAGCGGCATTTGCCTCCGACCACACAAAATTCAATGTTGAAAACAAAAATTTTACCTCAAATTGCGTGGGCAATTTTTCAAAACTACCTGCTCTACTTTCTCTTTCATACTTGGCATAGGCTTCCGCTCCCATCATATTCATTAATGATTGTGTAAAATTTTTATCCGCATTAGGGTTCAAAAATTTTGCTCTGGCATTGGCAAAATGTTCATTCATAATACCCATAGATTCATTATTAAACAAGAAATCAATAGAAGTAGTGAGGTACATCTCTGCAGAATCCATAGTCATATAGTTTACCAACTGCCCAAATGTTTTAAATTTTATACGCCCTAATTTGGCTCCCATGTCAATAGCGCCCTCCCCAATAGAAACACAAGCATTACTATATAAAGTAATAATATTTCCTTGTAAATTAGGGTTTTTCAGTTTCTCTGCCGATGCGGCTTGAAAAACCTGTCTTTCATTATTATAAGTAATAAACCCCGAAGAAGTAATATATTCCGAATCGTTTACTTGTTCTTTTGCACCGCCAAAACAAGTATAAATTTTACCTGATAAATTGGAAGAAGCAATGGCAACGGTGGCTTTTCTATCATTGACATCACGCGACAAATTGTTGATTTCAATTAAAATATTTTTCGGATTGATTTCCTGGTTAATTCTTAACGGAGCAAATTTTTGGGTGTTACAATTTTGAAGAATAGAAACGCCACCGATAAAAGTAAGAAATTGGTTCGTGCTGTTCATTTCCACATTACCACTAAAACCAAAATGCGAACTTAATGTAAAATCCGGTTGAGCAGGAACAGACGCTATTCCTTTGGTGGCATTAAAATACCATAAAGTGTCAAAATGAATAGTTTGTACTCTATCGGATTCATCCACATAATGATAATCACCACTTCCCGTAAAATTATTCCCATTTTCAATATGCACGGAACAATTATGCAATTCGTGATACATATTGTCTCGGGAAGCCAAAATTCCGGCATTTTTTAAAGATTGAAAAGTTGCTTTTTCGTGAATGGTTACCACGCCGTCTTTTGGGAAAATGGCAGCGTCTCCCACCGGAATATATCGCACGCCGCTCGCAATCAGTTTTTTATGTTCAAAATCAAAATCTAATTTTTGTAAATTAAAACTTACCTCTCGCTTTCCTCGCTCAATAGTGGAAAGGATATTCCCTTTACTGTTCATTTGCACCAATTCACGGGTAGAGGTTGAATAAATGGTATGCTCTTTGTATGGATCATCCCACACAAAACGGAGCAGATTATTATCTATTGTATTCCATGTAAACGCTTGTGCATGAGCCCTAAACCCGTTGGCAACAAAAAGAATTTCCGAAGAACCGGCATTAGAAGTAAATTCTCCGATGCGCGTTTTAAAATCAACCTTTGCCAAAAAATTACTCGTAGTAAAAATATATTTGTCTTCTTTTTCATTTCCAAAGATGCGCAAATCGGAATTTTCCGCTTCTACGGCGTGATGTTTCAAAGTCATCATTTTAGATTGCAATTCAGCGCGTTTAAAGTTCAAAATGCCATTTCCTTTCAAGTGTTGCGGAGACAAAGCCACAGTGCCTTCAAATTTACTTTCATAAATATTAAAAGGAGATTTTACAGAAGTAACTCGCATTTCGTTTTTATAGGGTTCGAAAAAAAACTGCGCCAATTTGGTTGAAGTTTCAGGATATTCTACTTTTGCTAACTGTGATTTTATATGAAATGTATTTGCTTTTCCACGCACCGATTTCAGATAAAAAACCATACTATCTGTTTCTGTGGTAGAGGTTAAATAGTTAATTTTTCCTTTCCCACGCAATCCGTTGCTCGTCAATTCTATAGTATTATAAAAATGCGCTGTGCCGTCATACAGCGGCAACCCTTTGCTTCCGGTATTATGAATAAACCCCAGCGAATTGTCCGGTTGCAATTTTAGCGGCTCGTAAATGTCGGGGAAAATACCTCCGGAAACCAATCTGCCCGCAATTTTCGTAGAATCAATGTTAAAATTATCCAAATTTTTAATAATAAAATAACCAATCTGAAAATAAAACTCCTCACGCTTATACTCTCCATTTAAAACAGAGGGTTGGTCAAAAAACACTTTTCCTCCCTCTCGGCTCTCAAAAATAGGATAATCGGGAATATTTTTATTTCCGCTTTTGTTTTTCGGATCATCAATAGATAAAGTTCCGGATATCTCTTCCACAACACTTTTCACTTTTTTTAGCGAATATTCGCCATAAATATTTTTCGGTTTGGATTTATCTTCCGAAAACATAAGCATTGTATCAATTTGTGGCATAGAGATTTGAAACTTGTCATAATTAAAGGTGCAACCTCTTGCAAAAAAATCAAACAACCCTCCAATCACACGACCGGAAAAATGTAAATCTCTGTTTTTCTTTACTGTAACAGTTTCATTTGCAGGATAAACATTTACAATATGTCGGTCACTCAACACAAAAAACTCACAATCATATATCGTTAGGTCGAAATTTTTCATATTTAATGTTGCAAAATGAGATTTCGATTCCCAGTACAGGTTATCGTAATCACGCGCTTTAGATTCATTATTCAAATAATGCGCCAATTTGCTTTTATAAGAGATCATCTCAGATTGCAAATCGTAGTCCACAAAACCTTGCACCGCATAGTCAATAAGCAAGGCTATCATATCTGCCTGCGAAGCACGCAACGCATGAGCAATATAATTGAGTGAGAGTGGTTTAAATTTGTTCGACTGAAACAGTTCCCACAGTTGCAGCATAGGGTTTTTATTGTTATAACCTTTGTTAGTGCGCATAATTTCGGCGTCAAAATAATCTTGCGACTGAAAAAAGGCTGGTTTATCGGAATATTGATACAGAGATTTTCGAAATTCTATGATATAGGTATTCATTTTCCAAAAAATAGCATCCGATTTGATTTCCAATTTATGATAGGAATCGAAAAAAGGCGCACGCCCTAAGCCGTTTATAGTTCTTGATATCCAAAGTTCTGTAGTAATGGGATTATAGTCCAATTCGGCGCAGGGGTGATAGATAGAATCCGAACCCAAATATATGGTTACGGCGGCATCTTGCGCTACAATTAATTCAGGGTGAAAAGAAAAAGTGGGCGCTTCTATTCTCATTGCCAATTTATTTTCTACAAAAATAGAGAGTTGGTTCAACCGCTCGTCATATTGCACATTGGGATATTGTTGCGCATATATTACTATAAATGAAAAAAATAAGCAGAAAAACAAACCTAAGCGTTTCATTAGAGTTCTCCTTTCAACGCTAAAAATTCAAATTTTGCTTTTAATAATTGCATGAGGTGCACTTCACGATTTATTAACGATTGTAATTCATCATTTTGTTGTTTAATAAAATCGTAAGCGGTTATTGTTCCGTAAAGTAATTGTATTTTAAATGATTCGGTAATTGTTTTATATTTTTCGGTAATCTGTTCATCTAACACTATCAGGGTTTCAATTTTTTGAATTTCGTTCCATTTTTCTTCAATCGCAATTTGGTTCGATTTTTCAAAGTCGCGCTCCTGACTTTCCAATATTTTCTTTTGCAGGTTAATAATATTTGCCACTCCGGTTGTTTTCACCCAAGCAATGACAGGAACGTTGAATTTAAGTCCCAAAATATAGTTCCATTCAAATTTATTGGAGAAAATGTTATAAGCGGGTCTTCCATAGCCGCCTGAGGCAAAAAAGGTAAAACTTGGCAAACTGTTGGATAAGTGAAATTTGCGTTGGTATTCCAATCCTTTTTTACTATAATCAAAGATAGAAAATTCCAATCGGGAAGAGGAACTATTTTTTGCAATTACCGGTATTTCCGGCACCACAAAAGTTGCCTCGTGCAAATCCAAGCCTGTGATAATAGATAAAGAAGCGATAAGAGATTCTTTGATGGAGGTAAACTCTCCTTTTTGCTGTTCAATTTTAAGCGCTTCCAACTCAAGTTGCGCCACCGTATTGCCATAAACCACGCCGCTTTCCAACAGTTTTAACAGTTGCACCAATTGTTCATCTATCGTATTTTCAACGCTGGAAAGCAACAGAATCTGTTTTTCTAAAATTAACAAGTTTAAATAGATAGAAATAATCTTTTCTTTCAGTTCGTTGATAGAAAGGTCTAATCGGTCGATTTCCGATTTATTCATCATTCGCTCATATTGGCGCCCGTTGGTCAGTCTGTTTCCTGCATAAATCACTTGTTGAAAATCCAAGTAAACGCCATAATGATCTTTTGAAAGTTTGTCCACGCCCAACTCTAATGGCAGTTGCGGCGTTTGCGACTGGTAACTGAGGTAGCCGTTTATTTCCAGCGTGGGAAACAGGTGCGAAGCGGCATCATCTAACTTTACTTTAAGCAGTTTTGTATTCAATTCTTTTTGCACATTTGCGGAATATTGTCCCACCGCCCACTCCTGACATTGCTCTAAAGTAACTACAGTTTGCGCAAAAACCAACATGGGGAAGAGAACAAAAAGTATTGTTAAGCGTTTTTTCATTTGCTATATTAAATCAGGGAGCAAAAATATAATAATTAGTGATTATTAATTGTTAATTATTAATTAACCTCCCAGTATCCGCCTCTATCGCCGCCAATACGTTTAATAATGCCTTCAGATTTAAGTTTTTGAATATGTTTTTGAATGGCAGAAGGATTAATCTTGAGTTTTTCGGAAAGTTCTTTTCTTGAAATTGAGGGATTGCTTTTTAACAGTTCTAAAATTTCTGACCACCTTTTCTGACCACTTTTTTTCTGACCACTTTTTTCCATTCCAATAGCTGTATCATCAATAGATTCAACTAGTTCTTTAATTTCTCCTTTCATTAATTGCAAGACTGCAGTCAATTTTTTTTCTGTAATATCAGCGAGGTAATCAATCAATGGTTTGGTTTGGTTGTATGTTGCATGAGCGCCAACCGATGGCGTTTTTCCGGAAAGTACATCACATTGATTTAGAGCGTTCAAGTAATTTTTTCTATCATCTGTTCTAACAACAATCATGGGGTAATCATGGCGTAACAAAATGTAATTCACTATTAATCTTGCAATTCTACCATTACCATCTTCAAATGGGTGAATTCTGATATATCTGTAATGAAACAATGATGCTAATTCTATGGGCGACAAAATGCCTTTTTCTTCCTCTTCATTATACCATTCAAGTAAGTCATACATCAAAGCCGACGTTTCTTCAGGTAAAGCGTATTGAAAAATTTCACCTGTAGGTGTAATCACTGAATTTGGGCGAGTTTTATACACTCCCACTTTTATTTGATACCGAAAATCACCGTCTCGGCTTGTTTTCCAAAAATCGCGCACCAATATTACTTTATTTAATTCCCGAATAAATGTCTCTGAGAGTTTCCTGTTTTTGTCTAAAGCAGTTATTTTCATCAATTCAAGCCCAACATTGTGCGCTTTCATCTCCTCATAGTCTTGCATGCTGGCATTACCAACCGTATCACCAAAAAGCAGGAGAAGTTTGGTTTGCCCGTAAGTTAATGTATTTCCTTCAATATGGTTGGAGTTGTAATTAAAATCGAGCATAAATTGCTGATCCATTTGCTGTTTTAATTCAGAAGTAAGAGGCTGGCACGCCAACCATTCTTTATGTAATTTCTCTATTGTATTCATATTTATGATTTTTGAACGGGCAAAATTACAGTTTCTTTTTAAAATTCAATATAGAAAAAACAATTCTATAAATTTGCGCCCTCAAAATTTAACCGATATATGCAAGATATCTCTACCCATCTAAACAACGAAACCGCTGTACTGCTTGCCGTTGCAACGCCTTCTATTCCATTTGAAAAAGTAAACGAATATTTAGATGAATTGGCTTTTTTAACCGACACTGCCGGTGGCGTTGCCGTTCGTAAGTTTATTCAAAACCTCCCCTATCCCGACCCGCGTACCTACTTCGGCACCGGTAAGTTGGAAGAGGTTGCAAGTTATATTGATGAAAATAAAATTGCAATAGCCATTTTTGACGATGAATTGTCCCCTTCGCAAACGCGCAATATTGAAGAAGCATTGAAATGCCGTGTCATTGATAGAACCAGACTTATTTTGGATATTTTTTCCAAACGCGCACAAACGGCGCACGCCAAAGTGCAGGTAGAATTAGCGCAGTATCAGTATCTTTTGCCGCGCCTTACCCGTATGTGGACGCACTTGGAAAAACAGCGCGGCGGCATCGGTATGCGTGGTCCGGGTGAAAAAGAGATTGAAACCGACCGCCGTATCATCCGCGACAGAATATCTTTATTAAAAGAAAAATTAAAAGAGATTGACAAACAAAAATTTACTCAACGCAGTAACCGAGAAAAGTTTGTGAGAGTGGCATTGGTAGGCTACACTAACGTAGGCAAATCCACGCTGATGAATCTTATCAGCAAATCGGAAGTGTTTGCAGAGAATAAACTCTTTGCCACTTTAGATACTACCGTAAGAAAGGTAGTATTTGAAAATCTTCCCTTTTTATTGTCCGACACGGTGGGGTTCATTCGCAAACTGCCGCACGGGTTGGTAGAATCGTTTAAATCTACCTTAGACGAAATTCGTGAAACCGACCTGCTGTTGCATGTGGTGGACATTAGCCACCCCGACTTTGAAGAGCAGATACAGGTAGTAAATCAAACGTTGCAGGAAATTAACTCCGGCAACAAACCGATGATCTATCTGTTCAATAAAATAGATAATTATACATGGATAGAAAAAGCCATCGATGATTTAACGCCAAAAGAAAAATGCAATATCTCCATACATGAACTCAAAGAAACATGGATGGCGAAGATGAATGAGAAAACGATGTTTATCTCTGCAAAAACGAAAGAGAATTATGAGACTTTGCGAATACTTTTATACGAAGAAATCAAAAAGTTACATATTCAAATTTATCCGTATAATAATTTTTTGTGGTGAAAAAATACTTGGAATATTTTTTATTTCATACCTAATTAATCCAAAAACTACCGGCAAGCCTGCACCGCCGTAGCCTCCGGTTGCAAAGCGGCTATTGAAGCCGAACGATTTTTAGCAGAGCAGATGATGGAAAAAATGCTATTTTTGTACCTGTGTTATGCGGAATTTCAAATTCCGCATAACCTCTAACCTTATAACTCGTCACTTGTCACTAATAACTCGTCACTCGTCACTTGTCACTCGTCACTCGTCACTAATAAAAATCCCCCTAACCCAATATCAATTTACATTATGAAAAAAGTAACAGTATTATTAATTATCAGCGTTTTATTTGCGTGTAACAACAACAGAAATACGCCAATAAGCACGCCCCTTGAAACCAATAAAATAATTATGAATGATTCAATTACAAAAACTATGAAAGTTCTTTTATTAAATGGCAGTCCTAACAGCGACGGCTGCACTTACACCGCATTGTGCGAAGTTGCCAAAGCCTTACACGCAGAGGGTATCGAAACCGAAATGATTCAAGTTGGCGACAAAGCCATTCGTGGCTGTATTGCTTGCCGAAGTTGTAAAGAGAAAGGCTATTGTGTTTTCGATGATATTGTGAATGAAGTAATTGACAAAGCAAAAACAGCAGACGGTTTTATTTTCGGCAGTCCGGTGTATTATTCCGGCATCAATGGCACAATGAAGTCGTTTTTAGATAGACTGTTTTTCAGCGGGGGTCAGTATTTGGCATACAAGCCCGGCGCGGGCGTTGTGTCGGCGCGTAGATCCGGTACGGTGGCAGCCTGGCAGCAATTAAACTTGTATTTTACGATCAACAATATGCCGGTGGTTTCTTCGCAGTATTGGAATATGGTGCATGGCAACACGGCTGAAGAGGTGCTGCAAGATAAAGAGGGATTGCAAATTATGCGCACGCTGGGGCACAATCTGGCGTGGATGTTAAAATCTATTGAAGCGGGCGAAAAAGCAGGGATTGAAAAGCCAAAACCCGAACCGCGCGAAAGAACTAACTTTATTCGGTAGTGGCGGAAACGAGAGTTGAACTCGTGACCTCCGGGTTATGAATCCGACGCTCTAACCAACTGAGCTAGGTTAATTGGTTGTGGAAAAATCTCTCGTTGGTGTTGTATTCATTTAAAATCAGTTGCCCTATGTTATTATACATTTTTACTGCCAAAACTCTATTGCTGGATATGGTAATTACATTTGTTGCAGGGTTGGGATAAATTGTAATATTATCTTTATAATTTTTTATCCCTACATTTATAGGTGTTTCAAAACACTCCTCATCTAAATCACATTCAATAGGATAAACAGGTACCACACAATATTTATAATCGCCATTTTCTAACGCTTCAGTATTATCAATATAAGAAACCGTAGAAGGAGGCAGGCTATCTATCAAAACATCATTTCTATAAATATCAAAACCAATTAAATCTGTACTTTCCGGTGCAATCCAGTTCAAATTAACATAATGTTCTTCAGAATTATAAACACCCTCAAAATCAATTATAGGAAGACATTCAATACATTTATTCTGATAAGTCAAAAACAATCCTGCAAGAGGATGAGTACCTGTGAAGATCAGTTCATCTAATGAGTTATAGACTTCAAAATGATAAGTAATTGCAAATCCACCATGCCAAACCAACTGCACTTCTCCGGAAGATAATGGAACTATTACTTCTCCATAAGAAGTTCCCCATAGTAAATTAACAAATCCATAATCTATCCCATCAACGGTAATTTTAATACCAGTAGAAGGAGACCATCCAATTTCGGAATCGTCCCATAATATAAATTTGAAATTACACAAATCGCTCGTAATGGAAGATTTTTGTTCATTTTCGCTGTAAATGTATTCATTTGCAGCCAGATTTACATAATTCATTAACAGCGTAACGCTGAATAAAAAGGTAATAATTTTTTCATTTTGTAAGGTTTAAAGTTAATAATAGTGCAAAGGTAACAAAAAACTAAAAAACCTCATTTTCCACCTCATTTCATAAAAACAAACCCACCTCAGTAGCAAATTTTCCCAACACCAACCTTACCTAATTCACCTAATTTCTTTTTATTTTTTTTATAATTATTTGAATTTTAGAATGTTAGTATTTTTAATATATTGGAAATAGAAAATACCGCTTCTTAAAAGGTTTGCGCATTTTGTTCAAAAGAAAAAACAGAAATGATGTAAATTAGGTTAATTGGTTGTGGGGAAATCTCTGTGCTACTGAGGTGGGTTTGTTTTTATGAGGTTGTAAATGAGGTTTTTTTTAATGATTAATGGTTGCTGAAAGCCCGACATAATTCAGCGTAGGGCAACGCCCTACGAAAAATGAGACCCACCGAACCTTTCAGCGCGAATAGGTAATTTGTGATTTTGGGTATCTTTTGCACAAAACTGCGGCAATCAAAAAAAAAGTCCGGCAAACACCGGACTTTTCTTACAACCGCTGGTTAAAGCCAACGGCTAATAATTCTTACTTCTGACTTCTGGCTTCTATTTCACAATTACCAACTGCTTCGTAATTGCCATTCCGCTTTCTTATCACTGCACCACCATCTTTTGCGTGAGCACACTGCCATCTTTTAATATCATAACCACAAAAAACTGCCCCGAAGTAGCCGTGGGCAACTGAAGGGCATTGGAGGTAACTTGTTGAGTTTCGTAAACGGTAGAGCCTTGCATGTTTATCACTTTGATACTGCCAATATTGGTTATAGGAAAATTGGTATCAAACCGAAAAGTACCCGGATTGGGATTAGGGATAATTGAAAAATAGGGCGACGGATTTTCGTTTTGAGGTATCGTGTTCTCAATATTGGGAGTTAAAGATGGAGCATAGTTTTCTGTTTCTTCAGATTCTTCATTCGACGATTTTTTGCTATCACGAACATAGAATCTTACAGAATATTTGTTACCAACATTATTTAAACACGGGTACGTCTTAATATGAGCAATGTAATCGGTCAATGCAGGAAAATAATCCTGATATCTGATGAGGTCGTTAGGATAATATTCTGTTTCGCAATACAGACTACATTTTGTTGTAACTTCAAAACTATTACCTTTCATTTGAGTATTAAAATTACCTCCTGCTTCAACTTCAAAGCCAGGGAGTAATTCAATAGTGCCTGCAGTAATAAAATCTACATTTTGTCCTGATAATACTTTTACTTCAGCATTGCCGGCGGATATTTCTTCAGTAGCGCGTACTTCGGAAGGCAGATTGCTCGTAGGAGTGTTAATAATTACCCTGTCCGGCGCATGTTCACAAGGCGGGCACTCACCACCGCAATCAATATCATCTTCGCCTTCATCTAATTTGCAGTTGAAACAATGTGCTGGTGTGGTGAGGTTGAAATATCTTGAATAACTCATAGAGATAAAACCTTTTCGTTTTACACGATAATAATCAGCAGAATGTGTATTATAGTATGATGTTTTATCTTTTATCTGCGAACAAAATAAAGAATGTCTCATAGAATTATCAGGCTTTCTAATAAAAAGAATATCCCCCAAAGTATGATAAAGTTGGTCGCTGACAATCTCAATTGAATAATATGTATCTGTAAAAGAGTATTTTTTGTACTGTAAATGGGCTCTTAAACTATCTACTGCTTTAATACATCCACGATTATCAACACCTTTGCCATGCCCATCAGCACCATCTCTTAAATCTAAACCTCCTGCAATCAAACATTGTGATACAAAATTAGTACAATCGCCTCCCCAATGATTGTAATTATTGAAGGGAAATCCCCAATCAGTGTTATAACTGATTGAATCTTTTATCCAATTTTTTGTATTTCTACCATCCCACCAGTAATCAGCGTATTCTATAGCTGCTTGCGGATTATAGGTTTGTGCATAAAAGAAAAATGGATGTAATATTAATGTGACAAAAAAAGTAGTTTTTTTCATTTGTCCCTCCTTCCATTATAATCTCTTCCTTTCAAAAACGTTACATACTCGTCAATGGCTTCTATGGCGGTTTCGCAATCAACGCTGTATTGCGCGTTCAATGTACAGAAAGCGCTCCATATTAACAAACAAAAAATTACCTTTTTCATGGCTTTTCTCCTTTCGTTTGTTTCAATTCGTCCATTTGCTTTTGTAATTCAATAATATACAACGTCAATTCTTCCACTTTTTGCAACAGTTTGCTTTGCATATCGCCGAGGTCAATTGCTTTAAACGAACCCTCGACATCCAATTTTGCCGTAGGACTCGTTGTTCCTACGCCAACATTGCCTTGTCTTCCACCATCTAAAAATAAAATAGAATATTTAGAATACCAATCATTGCTTCCAATATCTTTGTTATTCCAAAAATTAAGTCCAAAACCTTCTGTCGTTGAATTTACAGATTCAATTCCCCAGTAGTCTTGATTAGCAGTGCTGAGTTTAAATATCATAGAGCCTTTCTCCATCAGTCCCTAAATGGGTTAAATTTAACAATAAAAAAACGTGGGACTGTAACTCTTATCTGCTCTTGAGGTCTTAGGATACCTGTACAACGAATAAATGCAAAAGCCCACGTATGTGGCCCACGTCTCGTTGTACATTGAAGATTCCTAAGTTTCAAGAACAAGAAATAAGCTAACGCTTTTTTAATAAATTATAATGTGCTTATTAGCACAGGGGGTTTTTATGTCATATTGTAAAATTTTTGAGTTAATAATATTGATACCTAAATATTAAAGAATTTTTTAAATTTCATGCGCACGGAATAAAAGTTTTTCACTTTTAAACCACTTAACGCTCTACTCGCGTCAATTTTTTCTTGTTTTTTTCTTGTGAAATTTTTGACAATTCGCCAATATTCAAAGAGAAAGTGAAAAACATGGGGTTGGCGCCCACTGCATAATGCGAGCGCGAAAAACCAAATTGAATGGACTTGATATCTATTTGAAAACCGTAGGCAAAACCTGCAAAAGATTTTTTCTGCGGAATGCGCATCTCTCTGTTTTGATTATGGTTATAACTCACAAAAAGAGAAAGATATTTAACAGGTATAACTTCCAAACCAAAATTAATATGGCGGAAGAAATTGTTTACCCCTTGATTAAATTTTGATGGATACTTCGGTCCACCCGACATGGCATCCACTTCCAACGTCGGGTCGTCAGGTCCCACGTATGCCATCTTCCATTTATACAGAGAATGTAACGAAATATGATAGCGTACCGGAATAAATTTAAGTCGTTGAGAAAAAGCAATTTGAATATCAAACGGCGCCCATTTGTAGTTTCCTTCCACAAAAGGTTTCAATTCGCCGCCGATATTTTTTACCAAAAGTGCAAGCGCAATATTGTTTTTTTCGTTGTAATAACTTCCGGCAACATCAACTGCCAGCCCAAACGATGAGTAACTTTCGTAGCCGCTGTACATCAGTTTCAGATTGGCGCCAATAGAGAAACAACTGTCTAACGGGCGTCCCCAGCCTAATGTCAGCCCCACATCATTGCAAGAAAATGTACCCTGTTCATAACCCATTTCATCGGTTCTTTGAAATTCGCCGTAGCCCACATAGCGCATTTCGGCGGCAAAACTGCCCACTTTGTTAAAGGTGTGCGCATACATCGCAGAGCCATAGCCCGTATGGTTGAAATAATCGGCAGCATTTACCGACAAGAAAGTACTGAATCTGGGCGCAATGGTAGAGGGGTTGTACATAATCAGCGAGGGGTCGTTGTCGTGCACGGCAATTAAGCCTCCGCCCAAACCTGCCAACCGCGCAGAAAACTTGTAATCCATAAAGTTATACACATAATTTCCACCTATTTGAGCAAAACAGATGGACGTCAAAAATAAAATAGAGAAAAAAAAAGATAACTTTTTACGCACAGTTGGTTTAATTATTTTCACATTTTAAGTAACGATTGTAACGATTTTTTATTTTTGCACACAAAATTATTATCAAATATGGAATATTTTTTAGATATGCCTCCAATGTTTGCCGAAGCGGAAAGCGCAAAGTATGTGCTTCTTCCGGTGCCTTACGATGGCACGAGTACCTATATTAAAGGCGCAGAAAAAGGTCCGCAGGCAATTATTGACGCTTCCGATTCTATTGAACTTTACGATATTCAAACAGAAACAGAAGCATATAAATCAGGAATTTATACCGATAAACATCCGTACTCTCTGGCAACGCCGGAACTTATGGTGGCAGAAGTGAAAGCAAGAGTAACACACTTTTTACAACAGCACAAGCGAATTGGGTTGCTGGGCGGCGAGCACTCCATATCTATCGGCGCCATAGAGGCATTTGCTGAAAAATATCCGGATCTTTCTGTTTTACAAATTGATGCACACGCCGATTTGCGCGATACTTACAACGGCTCAATCTATAACCACGCCTGTGTGATGCGCCGCGCTCAGAAAATGGCAAATGTGGTACAAGTAGGAATACGAAATGTGTGCATCGAAGAAAAAGAGCACATTATCCCCAAAAATATCTTCTATGCGCACGATATTTGCGGAAAAACCGAATGGATGCACAAAGCAATTGACAGACTTACGGAGCATGTATATCTCACTATTGACGTGGACGGTTTTGATCCGAGCATTGTTCCTGCCACCGGCACACCTCTCCCCGGCGGTTTGCTTTGGTATGAAACGCTCGCCTTTTTGGAACTCCTTTTCAAATCAAAAAAAGTGGTTGGTTTTGATGTAGTTGAACTCTGTCCGCAAAATGAAAACAAAACTTCCGATGTGTTGGCAGCAGTGTTAGTGTATAAGATTATTTCGATGATGGAAATGTTGTGATAAAGTATCAAACTCAAGAGATTTTTTCAAATCTCAAATTCTTCTTCATTTTCTTGACGAAATAAAAAAAGTAGTTTTTCTTTAAAAACAGTGGTTTTCCCTAAAACACCTCAGCCGTTCTTCCAATATCGGCATCTGTTCCATTTTGATGAGCGAAGTGCAGGCGCGTAGCCCTTCCGTGCGCTCGCTGCCCGTAATGGCTAACGAAATGGCGCTCACTCCGTAATAGAGAAACTCTCTAAGCAGTTCTTCCCCGCTTAATTCCGGATAACAAACCGTGAAGTAAAACCCATCGGCAAGAGGCTGATCCTCATCTTTATCATATACTAATTGAAAACCGTTTTCTAAAAACAGCCGTTTCATAATATTTGCTTTTTCGGCGTAAATTTTAACATCGGTTAAAAAATTGTAAGCGCCATCATTGCAGGCTTTTAAGATAGCAGCCAAACCATACTGCGCCGAGTGCGAGGTTCCCGAACTAATCGCATACACCGTGCCGTAAATAACGGCGCGTCCCAACTTAGGCGTTCCGAAAAAGGGAACCAAATCGGGAAACTCTTTGTTATACAAATGGTCGGAAAGCACCAACAAACCAATTCTTTCGCCTGCATAACTAAACAATTTTGAACTAGAAATCAGTAGCGCATAATTTTGCGTATATTTTCCCACAGTGGGTTGAAACGGCGGCACACCCGGATGAGAAATATCTCTACGAAAATCCATCCCAAAATACGCCAAATCTTCAAAAACGCAAATGTCGTATTGCGTTGCCAACTCGCCAATAACTTGCAACTCTTTCTCAGTAAAGCAAATCCAAGAAGGATTGTTGGGGTTGGAATAAATAATAGAGTGAATATTCCCTTTCTCTAAATAACTAACCAACTTGTCGCGCAGTTTGTCGCCGCGATAATTATACACGTCAAACGTTTCAAATTTAAGTCCCAGCACTCTGTGTTGTTGTTTTTGCACCGGAAATCCGGGGTCAATAAACAGGGTGGTATCTTTCTCTTTTCGCGCCCGAACGAAAGTCATAAACCCTGCCATGCCGCCCATCATAGAACCAACGGTAGGGATGCAGCATTCGGGCGAAACATTCAAATCCAAGTAGTTTTTCACAAATCGCGACATTTCGTATTTCAGTTCGGGTGTGCCGTCAATATCGGGATAGAGTGCGGCACAACCGCCTTTAAGCGCTTCTATTTGAGCATTTACGCCAATTTGGCAAGGCGGCAAACCCGGTATTCCCATCTCCATACGAATAAACGACTTGCCGCTCGCCGTTTCAATATCGTTAATCAATTTTTTAATCTCTCTGATAGAAGCCTTTCCAACTTCTTTAATGCCGCTTTCGACAACAATTTTATCTACAATGGGTTTGGGAATTGGGGTAATTTTTTCGGTCATAATGATATTTTTTTAGGAGCACAAAAATAAAAAAGTTTCTATAATTATGAAAAAATTACTTGAATTCTTATTCACCACTCTTCGTTTTCTTAAAATCTTTCTTCTCAATAAAATAAACCACTATCAGCGCAATGCCGGCAAAAATGGCTGTGGGAGGAATAATCATTGATTCTCGGCTAATATGATGCCCTACATTGTAAGCCTCCCAATACATGAGTTCTCCTAAAAACCAGCCCAAGCCCACACTCAACGCCAACACGCCCCAACGTAGTGAGGAAAAACGATTGCCGTTTGATTTGCTGTTCTGTGCATCATTTAATGCATTAATGTTCGATTGAAATGTCTCAGGTGAAATTTGACTCATTCTGTTAATGAGATGTTTGCGGTTGTTCTGTAATACTGAAAACTCAATGACTTTGTAAACAAAGAAAAAAACAATTCCGGTAATAATAATGCCTTCCATAAGAATACTTTTTTTGGTGAATAATTAAATTTATTTTTGTCGTTTGACACAAAAAGGAAAAAAAGGTTACAAATTGTAACCAAAAAACAGGCATGGTGTCAAATAAACTATGAAAGTAGAAGAATTTGCGCTTATTGAACGTATTCGAGAAGGGGAAACCGAACTCTACTCCTATTTTGTAACTAACTATAATAAAGATATTTTTCAATTGGCATTTCAACTTACGAAAGATCACGCACTTGCAGAAGATTTAACTCAAGATGTTTTTATAAAAGGATTTCTAAAAATTGACACTTTTCAACAAAAATCACAATTTCTTACTTGGCTTTATCGCATTGCTTACAATTTAATTATCAATGAATTGAGAAAAAGAAAAGTCATACTTTCTCATTATGATGAAACCACTGTTTCTTCAGAAGAAATGGTAGAAATGGATGATTTTTTCGACAAAAAGGAAACGGAATTACGTTACCAAAAATTGGATGAAGCGTTGAAAACCCTTACCCAAGAGGAATATGCGCTGATTTCATTTTACTATTATCAACAAAAACAGATAGAAGAAATTGCTTTCATTACCGAGCAAACCGTTGCCAATGTGAAAGTGAAACTTTTTAGAATACGAAAAAAACTATATAATTTAATGTGTTATGAATGAGAATGAAAAGAATTTGTTTTACCATGTATTAAACAAACAAATAACCGCAGCACCCACGCCGGAATTGGCGGTTAATATTATGCACATTATTCATCAAAAAGTGCATAAAAAGATGATTTTGCACAAAACATTAGTCATTTCCGGTTATGCCTTGCTGGGCGTTTTGTCGCTGGGTTTCGTGGCATGGTATCTGTTTTTCTATGCCGGTTTAAGCCTTCCCGTTATACGTTTCAACTTTGAAATGCCGCCCAAAATTTACATCATCACGGCTTCTATTATTTTTGTTTTTGCGTTGATCCAGTTGAGGTTCAGGAAAAGGTTGTATGAAAATAATTAAAGCTGAAAAAAAGTTACCTTTTCTGAAAATCAGTATGCAAATATTGCACAAAAGCCTCCGGAAATTTTAATACTGAATCTTTTTTACGCTCATCTGCAACATGAAAAACCTCCGTTTTTTCCGTTTCTATATTATAAGAATAAGATAATTCCGGCGAAACAAATCCATATCCGTTTGGGTTAAAGTAGAATGCGTAAGAAGCGTTTCCAAAGAGGTTTTTTGAGAATGGGTTGGCATTGGGTTGCCAGCCTAATTGTTGCACTAAGGTTTCGGTTAAATCGGGTTGCATGCCAATGGTTTCATTTACAAAAGCCGTGTCCATTACGCCGCCCGTCCAAAGCATTGGAATTTTGTAAGTTAGCGGGTTCGAAACAGAAGTACCTTTAAAACCCGCAGTGCCGTGGTCGGAAGTGATAATGAGCAAGGTATTATCCCACAAATCGCTCTGTTTCAAGTTTTCTACAAAATCGCCCAAGCATTTATCGCTGTACCTAATGGCGTTTTCATAATTGCGTTTTTCAATATTCGGAATATCGTAAGGCGGGTGCGAACTGATGGTGTAAACCGTTAGAAAAAAAGGTGTTTGAAAAGTTTCTAAATCTTCTGTTATCCTTTTATAAAAAATAGCATCGGGAACGCCCCAGTTTTGTTGCCTGTCGGAAACCGGAAAATCAAAAACAGATACAATATCTTCATATTCAGAATGTAAAACTAATGTTTTTGTATTGTAAAACTCAATTTCGCCGGCATAATAAAAATGCGTTTCATAATCATTCTTTAAAAAATATTGAGATAAATAATCTAAATTTTTCATTTTTTCCGGAAAATACAAAATAGAATAGGGTCCTGTTAATGCCGGATACGCGGCTAACAGTGAGGCAATTCCTTTATCGGATCTGTTTCCTGTGGCATAAAAATTTTGAAACAAGATGCCTTCTTGTGCCAACTTGTTGAAATTTGGCGTAATGCCCGAAGCGCCTCCCAACGGATCAATTACTTTATTGGAAAACGATTCTAAAATCAGCAAAATCACATTCACCGGTTTGTTGTTTTTAGATTTAATAAAAACAGGAATATCCGATTGTTGCGCATTCATCGCATTAAACACAAGATTTTCACTTTGTTGCGAAGACATAAATGTTAATTCCTTCACACTGTCTTCATTGTTCAACAGTCTGTAAAAAAACGACCAATAAGGGTTTATGGCGGCTTGATTGGCATAGAGTTTTGCGCTAAAATACACGCGACTGAAATTTAGCGGAGTAAGTTGCAAGCCGCCGCGCAAAGGAATGATAAGAGTTGCGCCGAATGTTAACAGAAAAAAAACAGTCCACCATTTTTGTTTGTTTTGTTTTTTATTTGTGTTAAACAGAAAACGATACAGCAAAATAAATCCGGTTGCAATAGCAATTTCAATGATAAACAATAGGATTAACTGCGCGGTGGTAACGCATGCCAGCATCCCTTTCGGGTTTTGCAAAGCGGGCAACAACTGCGTGCCGAGCCGCATCCCCCATTCGGCATACAACGCAATATCGAGCAAACCCAAAATAGAAGTTCCAATTAAAATTACTATTGAATAAATAAAAATGATGGTATTTAAAATTTTTGGGCGAACCACCGGCGAAAACAACAAAACCGTCACCGGAAAAAAAATGATATATATCGCAGCAGATAGATCCATTGGAAAACCGTAGCGGAAAGTTTTCAGCATTTCAATAAACGATAAATCGCTGCTGAATTGATAGTTATAAATTAGAAAAAAGGCTCTGAAAAAGAAAAACTGCACCATCCAAAATGCCAAATATTTAATCAGAAAAAGCAATAATTTGAGGCAATTTTTCATTTTTGTTTCCACTGCCAACTTTCAATCATAAAAAGGGCGTCTTTTTTTAAGTAATCAATAATGGGAACTAACGAATCGTTGTTGGGCGCAAAATCGAAGTACAGCGCGCCTTTTACAAAATAGCGAGAACTGTCGGTGAGCCAAAATTTAAACGGGGTAGCCACGTGCTTGCCTTCCAATTCGTAGAGCCTGCCAAACACACGCTCGTGCGGGTCGTTCACCGTAGCATATTGAATATCATCGGTCATTCTTCTTTCCACGTGAAACATCACTTGCTCTTCTTCGCCCCACATCAAATTGTGGAGGTTGTTTTCCACCGGAAAACAAGTCATAGTAAAGGCTGCTGATAAAGAAGGGTATTTAATATCAATCCAATAAACATTATCTTTTTTGGGTTGTAAAGTTAGCAATGCATTTTTGGAATAATCGAAAGTGAATGGCAGCAGACTGTCCCAATGTTGGTAGGCGACTTCGGGGGTTGCCAAACGAAAGTAGCCAACGGGCTTGGGAACGGGAACTTCCTTCTTTTGAACGCAGGAAAGGAGGAGGAAGAGGAGGAGAATGAAGTGTGAAGTGTGAAGTGTGAAGTGTGAGGTTTGAGGTTTGGGGTTTGGGGTTTGAAGTTTGGGGCTTGGATTTTGAACTTCAAACTTCAAACTTTGAACTTCAAAATGGGCGCAAGCGGGGGCAATACCGCACTCGGAGCATTTGGGAGCGCGCGCCAAACAAACGTAACGTCCGTGCAGGATGAGCCAGTGGTGGGCGCGCGCCAGCACATTTTCCGGAAAATGCCGAACCAACTGCTTCTCAACCTCCAACGGTGTAGTGGCGTTTTCTACAATGCCCAAACGGTTGGCAACCCGAAAAACGTGGGTATCTACTGCCATAGCGGGCAAATCGAACACCACCGATAAAATAACGTTGGCGGTTTTTCTGCCCACGCCGGGCAATGTGGTGAGTTCTTCCATAGTGTTAGGAACCACGCCGTTGAAATCGGTAACCAACTTTTG
>Ga0082212_10004364_pt1 | contig 19609 bp, 18 predicted proteins | sample TergutNt197P3_FD_71548 | JGI IMG/M metagenome (GOLD analysis project Ga0082212, IMG submission 71548) | Neocapritermes taracua P3 segment gut microbial communities from Petit-Saut dam, French Guiana - Nt197 P3 | ecosystem: Host-associated > Arthropoda: Insects > Digestive system > Gut ... | reverse complement strand
GAATAGTTTGGCAGACGGACTTTGGTATTTTCAACTTGTCTTTTACAGCCATACTCAACAGCATATTCTTGACCTTTTAAATTTTATGAAACAGAAAAATGGGTAATATAAAAAAACGAATAATTACTAATATAAAAAAATGAAATTCATTTATCTTCCTTTTTGGTTTTTCAAAACGCGGATTTTAGGCAAAAAAATCCCGTTGGTTTCGGTGGTTTTTATTACCGACAAATGTAATTTGAAATGCAAACATTGCTGTATTTATGCTAAAAACACTTCTATTACAAAGAGTTATGAGCAAATTGAAGAAGATTTGAAATATTGCTACAAGCAAGGTGCACGTTTTGTGGATTTTGAAGGCGGCGAGCCGACTTTGTGGCACAACGACAACAAAAATCTCAATGATTTGCTCGATTTGGCAAAGAAAATAGGTTTCTATTCTACCACCGTTACCACCAATGCGCAACGCGATTTTTCCGATAGCAAAGCCGACAGTATTTGGGTTAGTTTGGACGGTTTTGGCAAATTCCACGATGAAATTCGCGGCGAAGGCGCATTTGAAAAACTTGTGCAAAACATCGAAAAAGCCAAACATCCGCATTTAAGTGTGAACATGGTGGTTAATTCGTTGAATTTCAGCAGTGTTGATGACACAATAGAGTTTGCAAAAAACCATCCGAATATTGAAAAAATCTCAATAAATTTCCATACGCCATACGAAGGAACAGAAGATTTGTTTCTTGATTGGGACAAGCGAATTGAAATTATCGATAAGGTAATTGACTATAAAAGAAAAGGTTATCCAATTATGAATTCCGTTTCGGGATTGAAAAATATGAAAGATATGAATTTCAAAAAATATTGTTGGATTTCAAACTTTGTTCACATGGATGGCACAAAAACAGCCGATTGCGGCGTTCCTGCGCATATCTGCGAAAAATGTGGTTTTTGTATGGCAGGCGAAATGAACGCCGTTATGTCGCTCAAACCCGATACGATATTTGCAGGAATGAAATTGAGATTATAATTCGTAATACTAAATAATTGTAACATAATATGTTAAACGCAATAACTTGGAATGTAAGTCCCGAAATATTTTCCATCGGACCTTTAACGATTCGTTGGTATGGTTTGTTATGGGCGTGCGCCATTTTGGCAGCTTGGACGGTTGTAAACAAAATCTACAAGCATGAAAAAAGACCCGAATTTTGGTCTGACAAATTGGGAATTTACGGAACTATCGGCTTGATAGTAGGCGCACGTTTGGGGCATTGCTTTTTCTACGAATGGCATTTGCTTGCCGAGCCTGTACAAATATTAGGCATTACGTTCAAATATGGAAATCACTATTTTTCGCACCCTTGGGAGTTGCTTTACGTGTGGCAAGGCGGTTTGGCGAGCCACGGCGGAGCTATCGGACTTTTAATAGCGATGTATTTATATAACAAAAACGTAACACATAAAGGATACATTTGGATATTAGACCGTTTGGTTATTGGTGTTGCGTTGGGTGGCGCGTTGATTCGTCTAGGTAACTTAATGAATTCCGAAATTTACGGCGGAGAAACTTCTCTGCCTTGGGGATTTATATTTGTTCGCAACGGAGAAACCATTCCGAAACATCCAACACAGATTTACGAAATGATTTATTGCCTTATCACTTTTGCCATTTGTATGTGGCTGTATTGGAAGAAAGACGCTTATAAAAAACAAGGACTTATCTTCGGTGTTTTCTTGCTTGGTATCTTTTTAACTCGCTTTTTATTGGAATTTATCAAAAATAATCAAGAAGCATTTGAAGCCGATATGATGCTGAATATGGGACAATGGTTAAGCCTTCCGTTTGTTATTTGGGGCATTTGCTTGATAATAAACGCGATATATAAAGGGAAAAAGCTGAAACCAGATAAAGACCAAAGTTCGAAATAAAATTATCCTACTACTCCAATTTTTTGCCACCAATGTTCTTTATTTATGATTTTTCCATTATTATTCGGAATTATCCCTTTTAGTCTTGTACATGTGAAATATTATGGTACTACGTACCTTGGTTATATTTGTATAAAAAGCTACAAATATTCCGACTACTCTGTAGCCGAAAAAAGAAAGGTGCAGCGCGCCTAAATAGTTGTAGTCGATGATTTTCCAATTGTTTTAGGTGCAGCGCACCGTAACAAGACTAAAAGGGATAATTCCATTATTATTTATGTGATGAATTAAGTTTAATTTGAAAATAAATCTTATTTCACAACAAAACAACCTTAGTAGCGATGAATTATAATTTTTTTACCTTATTTTAAAAATCATATTTTTATACATCAAAATAAGGTAATAAGGTTATGATACGCGGTATAACTTGTTGCTACTAAGGTTGTTTTGTTTGGAAAATAAAGTAAAAAATAAGGGTTATTTTCGATAAACAACTCAAAATAGCTTCTAAAAAAAACATAAAATTGAAAAATAATTCCTTTTTTATTTGGATATTACAATAAAAGAACTTACCTTTGAATTAAAGAAACGTCGCATTAATTGACAGATTGGAAAACTCAACACTTTAAACCAAACCGGGAAAGTTTTATGTTTCAATGGCGGGCTGCGCCTTCGGGTATATCTTAGATACGGCAGATTACAAAGAAATAACGACTCCCAAATCCTATTTATAGGAGTTTTCTCAACGTTGATGCGGCTTTCTTTATGTTTAGACCTTCACATTCTTCTTTCTACTTTCAAAATTTTTGACTACTAAAACCAATTTTTTTTATCTTTGCAAAAAAAAATTGAATTCGTATGCACGAAGAGATTAATTTGGTTCATGATTTGGCATTGATATGTATTTCTGCCGGTATTATAACACTTATTTTTAGGGCACTTAAACAACCGTTAGTATTAGGTTACATTGTAGCAGGACTTTTGATAAGTCCTCATTTTGATTTATTCCCAACAGTTATTGCCGAACAAAATGTGAAAGAATGGTCTGAAATAGGAGTTATTTTTCTGCTATTCGCACTTGGACTTGAGTTCAGTTTCAAGAAATTGCTTAATGTTGGCGGTTCGGCATCAATAACTGCTATTACGGAAATGATTGCCATGCTCTGTATCGGTTTTTTCGTTGGACATTTATTGGGTTGGACAACACTGGAAAGCGTTTTTCTCGGCGGTATGCTTGCGATGTCTTCTACTACTATTATTATTAAAGCATTCGACGATTTAAAACTTCGCAATCAGAAATTTACCAACATTGTATTCGGCACGCTGATAGTCGAAGACATTTTAGGTATTTTGATGATGGTATTGCTATCCACAATAGCTGTCAGTCAAAATGTTGCCGGCGGCGACATGATATTCAGTTTGTTAAAATTAGGTTTTTTCCTCGTACTTTGTTTTTTGATAGGAATTTATGTGTTGCCTACTTTTTTCCGCAGATTCCGCCGATGGCTGAACGACGAAACGCTCGTGGTTATTTCCATTGGTCTTTGTTTCGGATTGGTCGTTTTGGCAACCAACCTCGGATTTTCAGCTGCGTTGGGCGCTTTCCTTATGGGAACTATTTTGGCAGAAACCATCGAAGGAGCACATGTCGAACATCTGACCAAAAACATCAAAGATCTTTTTGGCGCCATATTTTTCGTATCGGTCGGAATGATGGTAAATCCCGCTGTATTGGTAGAATATTGGTTGCCGATTTTAATCCTCACATTGGTTACTATTTTCGGAAAAACGTTTTTTTCATCAGTTGGCGTTCTTCTTTCCGGTCAACCATTGAAAATATCCTTACAATCGGGATTCAGTTTGGCGCAAATCGGCGAATTTGCCTTTATCATTGCCACATTAGGTTATACGTTAGGCGTTATGAGCGAATTTATCTATCCGATTATTGTAACCATATCGGTTATAACCACTTTTACTACGCCTTATTTTATCCGCCTTGCCGAGCCTTTTTACGAGTGGTTGAATCCGAAACTTCCACCGAAATTCAGAACGTATTTGGAGAATTATTCTTCCGGTGGCGATTTTGTAAAAGACGAAAGCGATTGGAAAAAACTGATGAGATATTACTTGACCAATATTCTTGTTTACAGTGTTTTATCAATCGCTGTTATCCTTCTTTTCACTTATTATATATATCCGTTTGTCTACATGGAATTAATGGGTCATATTCCCGACAGGATTATCAGTCTCATCAACACGCTGCTGACAATCATCGCTATGATTCCGTTTTTAATGGGATTGGTAACTTCCAACCGGAAAAAGAAAAAATTGGCAATGAAACTAATTTCGAGCGATAGAGCGAACCGCCGAAGATTGATATCCTTAGTCCTGTTTCGTATGTTTTTAGCAACGTTTTTTGTGGCAAGTATCGCATTCATCAATTTTCACACCAGTCTCGGAATCATTATTTTCATATCGCTGGCAATTATTGTTTTCCTTTTCTTTGCCCAAAAGAATTTTAAAGCGCACTGGATAATGGAAGACCGTTTTTGGTCTAATCTAAATCAGCGTGAAGAACAAGAACGGCAAAAAAGTCCGCTTCGCAGTTCTTTTAACGCTCAACTGTCTAATCACGATATTCATTTGGCAAAGGTAATCGTATCGCCCGACTCGCCATTTATCGGAAAAAGCCTCAAAGAGTTGGATTTGCGGAAAAATTACAATGTCAATATTATCAAAATAATTCGCGGACATAAAGAAATTTATTTGCCCAGCGGAAATGAGTTCATATATCCTTCCGACCATCTTACCGTCATCGGTACGGATAAACAAGTTACTGCCTTTTCGCAATTAGCGGAAATAGAAAATCCGGAAGAACCGCAAATTAAAAAATCGGAATTGGCGCTTTCTTCTTTTCTTGTCAAAGAAGACTCTCCCATTCTGGGTAAAAACTTATCTGAGTGCGGACTTCGAAATTCGGGTTGCTTGATTATAGAGGTTGACCGCGGAAAAGAAATGTTTGTTAATCCCGATATATCGTTTATCTTTGAAGAATGCGATTTGGTTTGGATTGCAGGAGAAAAGAAGAAGATACAGAAGTTTGTTTGATTTTTTTTTTGTACAATTTATATTTTCACATTTATCGGAATACTCAACTTTAACACTACGTTTCGTCCTATGTTAAAAATTCCTTCGTTTTTATAACGCGATAAATGGTCGTAATAAGTTACATTGAATAGATTATTGACTGCTGCATTAAAAAATAAAGTCTGTTGTTTTACTCTAAAAGAAAGGTCGATACCAGCATTTACTAACGAATACGAAGCTGTTGGAATTTCGTATTGAGCAACACGATTTTTTCGGAACGAATATTGATATTGTGTGTAAACAGAAAATTTATCAATTATTTTATTGAAAGTAAAGTTGGCGGCAATAGTTGATTTTATTTTCGATGAAGGCATCAACGGCAAATCATTTCTGTTGATATCCAATCCGTAAGCGTTGCTGTAAGAAGCTTCCAAGTGCAGCCAATCCAACGGATGCGGATGAAAATGAATACCTGCCTCGCCGCCAAACAAATAGGCATCTGTCTGATTGTAATAATAAACAGGTAAATCTTCTTTTTCCTCTCCCGAAGGCTTCAAATAGATATAATTCATAATGTAGTTGAAAAAAGGACTCACATAAAAACTTAGATGTTCTGTTTGGTAGTCGAACGATGCGTCAAGCTGATAACAGTTTTCCGTTTTAAGGTTAGGATTGCCTAACTCATAACGATTTGTTCCCATATGAATACCATTGCTTAACAATTCAAACATATTAGGCGCTCTGAATCCTGAAGATAACGCAGCACGCAGCGAGAAATTTTTCGGTAACTGTTGAAATATTCCTGTTGATAAATTAAATGCCGTGTAACTGTTAGAAAATGCCGATATATAATCTTCATCGTTCCATTCGCCGTGTTTTTCACCATCAATAAATCGTCCGTCAATCCTCATTCCTATTTGACAGTACGAACGGTCGGTATAACGATAATCTGCTGTGGAATATATACCGAAATCTACTGTTGTTGCGTTAGGAATCAACACTTCTTCGCCTTTATTGTTATTGTGCTGATACATTCCTTGACTTCCGGTAATCCACGACCAACGATTTTTTGTTTCGGACGAAAACCATTTTGCATTATACGACAACGTGCTGAGATTCATATCTAAAGCCACTTCATCGCAATCATCATAATGAACATGATTGTGTTCATCTTCAAACTCTTTTCTGTTGTTGAGAATATAACCGACATCAACTTTCAGCTTTGAATTATCGTTGAAAAAGAATACGTTTTCGGAACTAAGCAAATGCGTTGTCAAATGCTGATAAGGTAACATCGGTTTTCGCCCGTTGTGGTAATCATCATCTTCCGAATCATCGGAAAGCAAACCGTATTTTTCATTCAAGTAACCGTATCTCAACGAAGAAGTAAACATTCCGCCTGTGTAACCAATCGAAGTTTTTGCCGATGTTGTATTAAAACGATTGTTTTCAACAATGTCGTTATTTCCGTCTTCATAATCTTTATGCGTAGTATATCCACCAAACAAATTCCAGTGCCATCTTTCTTTCGACAACTTCAAACCACCTGTGTTTCGCCAACCGGCTGTATTTGAATTGTATTCGGAATTTATAACAAAAGATAATGTATTATGGTCGGCATATCGCTCGTCAACAAAATAAATCACACCACCCAAAGCATCGCTTCCATACAAAAGAGATGCAGGACCTTTAATTATTTCAACTTGTTCATAGCCAATTTCGTCTAATCCTAATCCATGTTCATCGCCCCATTGCTGATTTTCGAGACGAATTCCTTGCGAAAAAACAGCTATACGATTTCCCGAAAAACCTCGTATCACGGGTTTACCGATTCCCATTCCTGTACTAAGATTACTAATTCCCGGAATACTTGACAACCTTTGAGATAACGAAATGCCTTGTAATTCCGGATTGTTATTTAATTTAATGACTTCTACGTTGATAACATTTTCGCCTTGCAGCTTGGAGCCGTTTCCTGAAACGGTTATCTCTTGCAAGTCGTGAGAAGATGGTTCCAAAAAAACAGACAAAATTTGATTTTGCAATTTTATCGTACCTAAATATGTTTTATAGTTAAGAGAAAAAATTTGCACTAAGACGGAATTTACTTTTGTATTGATGTTAAAAACACCGGATTCATCGGTAGTTGTTCCGGTTTTGATGTCGGGAAAAAAAACATTTGCATGAGCAACGGGTTCTTTTGTCTCTTTATCAAGCACTTTTATTTGATATTGAGCATAAATGCACAATTGTGCCAACCAAAGCAACATAACAATATATAATCGCTTCATGTTATTTTTTGATTAATAAAATCAATAATCTCTGTTTCCTGTTCAGGATTAAACCAATGAATATCATCGTACCTATTAAACCATGATAGTTGTTTGCGCGCATAACGCCGTGAATTTTGCTTAATCATATTTACGGCAAAATTGTAATCCCAATTACCGTCAAAATATTGAAATAATTCCTTGTATCCAACTGTATTTAACGAATTCAAGTGTTTGTACGGATAAAATTTACGAGCTTCTTCTTCCAATCCTTGTTTAATCATTTCGTCCACACGTAGGTTTATTCTCTCGTATAATTCTTCGCGTGGACGATTCAGCCCGATTTTCAATATATTAAACGATCGTTTTTTAGTTTGTTTCGTTCTGAAAAAAGAATAAGGTTTTCCCGACATCAGGCATATTTCCAACGCGTGAAGAATACGTTTATGATTTTTAAAATCTACTTCCGCATAATAATCGGGATCAAGTATTTTTAACTGCATTCGGAGCGAGTCAAGTCCTTCATTTTCTAACCGCTCCAACAAGTCTTTCCGTATCATTTCGTCAACACTCGGAATATCGTCTATCCCTTTACATACCGCATCAATATACATCATAGAACCGCCAACCATCAAAGCATTAGGAGTTTGAGGGAAAATTTCGGTTTCCAATAATTGCAATACATCTGTTTCGAATTGAGCAGCGTTATAATAATCAGTAATGTCAAGAGTACCGATGAAATGATGCTTTATCAGTTTTTGCTCTTCGGGCGACGGTGCGGCAGTACCGATTTCTAATCCTCGGTAAAACTGTCGCGAATCTGACGAAATAATGGGCGTATCTAACAACCGCGCCAAGCGAAAACTCAATGCGGTTTTCCCCACGCCGGTTGGACCGAGTATTACAACCAATGTGTTTTTCATTTAATGTAGAAATGAGGAATGAGGAACGAAGATTTTACAAACACCAATTCTTCATTCTTAATTAAAAATATGGATTATATTCTTTTTCGTGTCCAATAGTGGTTGTTTCATAGTGTCCGCAAAAAACAACGGTCTCATCGGGCAATGTCAATAATTTTTGTTGAATATTCTGTATCAAATCGGCGTGGTTTCCTTTGGGTAAATCTGTTCTTCCGATACATTCTCTGAACAAAACATCGCCCACAAAAAGCAATTTTTCTGCTTTGGCGTAATAAACCAAACTTCCGGGCGAATGTCCGGGAACGTGCAAAATCTCTAATTCCGAATTGCCAAATACTATTTTTTCTCCTTCTTGCAAATAATTTCCTAATGAAATTGGTTCGTCTTTCATCGGAATCCCAAACACATCTGCTTGTATTTTCATTTGATTAATAAAAAATTCATCGGCTTGATGTGCTTCGGGTTTCAATCCGTATTCTTCATAAAAAAACCGATTGCCAAGCGCATGATCAATGTGCAAATGTGTGTTTAACAAATGTTTAGGTTTTAAACCGTTTTCTGCAATGAAGTTTTTTAACTCCGTTTTTTCGTTGTCGAACAAACAACCGCAATCAATAATGACACACTCTTTTGTTTCGTCGTACAGCAAATAAGTGTTTTCTTGAAACGGATTGACTACAAATTCTTTTACTTTTATCATAATTTATTATTTAATTTACTCCTTTTAGCATCGGCACAAACGCAAAATTGCCAAATTTTTCGGTCGAAAATTCCGTTTCAGAATTTTTTCTGATGCGAATCATCTCTTGATTTCTACCCTTACCTATCGGCATAACCATAACGCTGCCAATGGCTAACTGGTTCATTAATTCCTTTGGAATTTCCGGTGGCGCTGCCGTGATAATGATTTTGTCGAATGGCGCATATCCTTGCCAACCTTTGTAACCATCGCCAAATTTCATGATCGATCGGTATTTCAAATCATGCAACAATTTATATGTTGCGTTAAATAATTCTTCCTGACGCTCAATGCTATACACTTTTGCGCCCAATTCGAGCAAAACAGCGCATTGATAGCCAGAACCTGTTCCTATTTCCAATATTTTATCGCCTTTTTTTACTTGCAACAACTGCGATTGAAAAGCGACAGTGTATGGCTGTGAAATTGTTTGTCCTGCACCGATTGGATAAGCATTGTCAACATACGCGTATTCAATCAGTGTTTTCTCAAAAAACAAATGCCGTGGAACATTGCCAATAGCACTTAACACTTTTTCGTCTGTAATACCCTTTGTTCTTAATTCTTCCACTAATTTATTTCGTCGGGCAGTATATTTTAAATCGCTCATCTTTTTTATTGCTTTTTTCATTCCGTGCTTGACACGGCGCTCGGCTTTGCCGCTTGGTTTACCAAGAATCTCATAAACTTAGAAGATTGCGGGTCAAGCCCGCAATGACAGTTTATTTTCCCAAAATCTTTTCTATCAACCAATTCAAATCTGCAATAAACGGTTTTAACAATTTTTCCGTTTTTTCGAGATTCACAGCGTTACCGTCAGCATCGTACTCATTTACCGTATTTATAACGGTAAAAGCCGTTGGCGAAACAATGGCATTGAGTTTAAGCATAAGCGCTTGCACATCTTTCACGGTTACTAATGCCGGAACCATACCGCCGGTTACTGTAGAAACAGCGACTATTTTACGTTTCCATTCGTTGAAATAAAGGTCTATGACATTTTTCAACGCAGCCGGAAAACTGGCGTTGTAAACAGGCGTTACAATAATTAACGCGTCAACGCTTTTAAATTTTTCGGTAAAATCTAAGACACTTTGCGTCGGCTCTTTTTGAAACGCCAATCTTTCTGTAAATAATGGAAAATTATATTCTTTCAAATCAAGAAAAATAATTTCTGCCTGTTGTTTTTTTTCAAAATACTTTTTCAGAAATAGTGCAACACGATGGCTCATTCGCTCGCCATCTCTGACACTTGACGATAATATGGCTATTTTTTTCATAACAATAAAAACAAAAAAGTTTTCAAGGTCAAATGTAAGAAAAATATGCAAAAAACGAGAGTATTTAGAGAAATTTAACCTCTAAAATTCTTTTTATTTGGTAAAAAAATCACGAAATTTGTATTATAAATTTGTTGAACGCAAATATGCAACGGCGCTAAGACGCTAAGTTTTAATCCTTGCGTTTGCGTTTAGAAAATAATAACAATTCTATTTTATGAAAAACAGCAAACAAAAAAATGTGATGGACATTGTAAAAGCCTCACGCAAAAAAAGCCGAGAGGAAGAAATCGCTGCTTACGGCAAGCCGATTAATTACAAGAAAGTAATCCCATCGAAGAAAGTGTATAACAGGAAAAAATTTAGAACGCAAATTACGCAAAAAGCGCAAATTTTCGCAAATCAAAATACAGATTAATTTTGTATATTAATTGATTATAAGAAATATAATCTTTGCGAAAATTTGCGCTTTTTGCGTAATTTGCGTTCTAATAAAACTTACTGATTCTTTAAATATTCCGAAATATTTTTCTCAATTCGTTCTGTAATATTCTCAATATTAGCTCTTTCAAACTTTTCGCCCGTAATATTTTCGTAAAGCTCAATATAACGCTCGCTAATGCCGGCAACAATGGCATCGGTCATTTCGGGAACTTGTTGACCTTCTTTTCCTTGAAAACCGTTTTCCATCAACCATTCACGGACAAATTCTTTTGAAAGTTGCTTTTGCGCTTCGCCTTTTTCAAATAATTCTTGATAACTATCTGCATAAAAATAACGCGAAGAATCGGGCGTGTGAATTTCGTCAATCAAGTAAATTTTACCGTCGCGCTTACCAAATTCATATTTGGTATCAACCAAAATCAAACCACGCTCTTTCGCCATTTTTGTACCGCGCAGAAAAAGTTCCATGGTGTATTTTTCCAACATTTCGTAGTCTTCTTTCGACACTAAACCTTGTTTCAAAATTTCTTCTTTTGAAATATCTTCATCGTGCAAACCTTGTTCGGCTTTGGTTGTCGGCGTGATAATTGGCGTTGGAAAAGCTTGATTTTCGCGCATTCCGTCGGGAATTTTCACACCGCAAATTTCGCGCACACCGCTTTTGTATGTTCGCCATGCGCTTCCGCAAAGATAACCCCGCACAATCATTTCCACCGGGAAACCTTCGCAGTACAAACCAACAGTTACCATTGGATCGGGCGTAGCAAGTTTCCAATTTGGCACAATATCGGCTGTGGCATCAAGAAATTTAGCTGCAATTTGATTCAACATTTGCCCTTTGTAAGGAATGCCTTTAGGTAATACAACATCGAATGCCGAAATGCGGTCGGTTACGACCATTACAAGCAAGTCGTTTTTCACTGTATATACATCGCGCACTTTGCCGTGATATACTTTTGTTTGTCCATCGAAATGGAAGTTGGTTTTTGTTAATGCATTCATAACTAATTATATTTTTATTTATCTATTTTCGTTTTTTCTCCCGCTTCTCATAAGCCTTCACAATTTCTTGTACCAACTTATGCCGTACAATATCCTTCACATTAAACTCAATGTTGGAAATTCCTCTTACCGGTTTTAAAATTTCCAACGCATCAATTAATCCCGATTTCTGCGAAATAGGTAAATCAATTTGCGTAACATCGCCTGTGATAATCATTTTACTGTTGAAACCCATACGAGTGAGAAACATTTTAATTTGTGCAGTCGTAGTGTTTTGTGCTTCGTCTAAAATAATGACGGCATCATTGAGTGTGCGTCCACGCATAAACGCAAGCGGTGCAATTTGTATCGTTCCGCGTTCGATATATTCTTTCAGCTTTAACGGCGGAATCATATCTTCGAGTGCATCGTAAAGCGGTTGCAAATAAGGGTCAATTTTTTCTTTCATGTCGCCGGGAAGAAATCCGAGCTTTTCGCCTGCTTCTACTGCCGGACGACTTAAAATTATTTTTCTTACCGTTTTGCTTTTCAAATGCTTAACAGCTAATGCAATAGCTGTATATGTTTTTCCGCTTCCGGCAGGACCAACAGCAAAAAGCATATCGTTTTTTTCAAATTCCTTGACAAGTTTTTGTTGATTTTCAGTTCGGGCAACAATAGATTTACCATTAACACCGTGCAAAATTAAATTCTCCGCTTTTATTTCCAACGGAGCTTTCCCTTTAACAATGTCAATGATTATTTCTTGATTGAGTTTATTGAATTCGGTAGTATATTGCGCTATTTTGTTGATTTTTTCTTCAAAAACGACGACTTCGTTTTCTTCACCGATGACTTTAATAGCGCTGCCACGGGCAATGATTTTGAGCTTTGGAAACAGATTTTTAATTAATAGAATATTATCGTTGTTTGTCCCAAAAAATATGGTTGGGTCAATGTTTTCGAGTAAGATTATTTTTTCTGTCATCAAAAAATTTTTGTACAAAAATAATGATTTATATGGTTAACGGCAAATGGTCAACGGTTAATTTGCATTAACCATTAATCGTTCACCGTAATATCTGCACCAAGGTCTTAACCCGCATTTTTCGCATTTAGGTTTTCGAGCTATGCAAATGTATCTGCCGTGCAATATCAGCCAATGATGTGCTTTGGCTATCAGGTTTTTAGGAATATATTTTGTCAGTTCCTTTTCGGTTTGTAAAGGATTTTTAGAATTGGTTGTCAAACCTAATCTTTCGGAAACACGAAAAACATGCGTATCGACTGCCATTACAGGTTTATTGTAAATAACGGAAGCCACCACATTGGCTGTTTTTCGTCCCACGCCGGGCAATTTTTCCAAGTCGTTTACATTGTCGGGAACAACGCTGTGAAAATCGTTGACAAGCATTTGCGCCATACCAACCAAATGCTTTGCCTTGTTGTTTGGATACGAAACACTTTTGATGTATTCAAAAATAACATCGGGCGTTGTTTGTGCCATTGCTTCGGGCGTTGGAAAATCGTGCAGTAAACGCGGCGTAACCATATTTACGCGCTTGTCGGTACATTGCGCTGCCAAAATCGTGGCGACCGTAAGTTCAAAAGCATTTTTGTAGTGCAGTTCACTTTCGGCAACAGGCATATTGGCTTCAAACCATTCGATTATTTTTTGGTATCGTTCTTTTTTTGTCATCTTGCAAATTTATCATTTTTTTAAGAATAAGCATCAAAAAAAATTGTATTTTTGCAAGTAAATAAAAAAAGCGAAGAAACACCAAATATGGCGAAAAAAACAAAAACCGAACCAACAAAGCGAGCAAAACGAACCTCATTGTTGGCTTTCATCAAAGACGAAAGAACGCATGTCGTGCTGGCACTGTTGATATTTTTGCTTACATTATATTTACTACTGTCTATTATTTCGTTTTTCTTTACGGGTGCAGCCGACCAAAGTCTGCTGTACGACACCGAAAAGAAATTGCATTTCAGGCTCGATGCAGATACAAAATCCGATATACAAAATTGGACAGGAGCGCGCGGTGCCTACCTTGCCGAACTGCTCATTAACAACGGATTTGGCATTTCGTTTGTCTTTGCTTTGTTTTTTTTAATTGTGATTGGATTACGCTTGTTAAGGGTGCGAATTGCGCCAATTTGGAAAATATTCATCTACTCTTCGTTTGGACTGATTTGGTTCTCGCTGTTTTTCGGTTTCTTTTTTCACAATCTGCTCAAAGACACGTGGATAAAACTTGGTGGAGCGCACGGATATTATATGACCGAGTGGCTTTATTTCCAAATCGGAAACATCGGAACACTTATTTTGCTCGTGGCAAGCGCGTTTATTTTCTGCATTTTTGCATTTGAAAATACATTGCCGTTTTTGAAAAAAATGATGGAACGAAAACCAAAAGAAGAAAAAGTTACAACACAAAATGAAGATACTTCGGAATCGGAAGAAATCACTTGGATTATAAAAGATGACGATAATACCAAAACCAACGCGGCAGAAAACGATTTTGAAATTATAATTCCAACAGAAGAAGAAATAACGGATATTCCCGAAGATATTGAAGAAAAATTACCGGAAATTACCTCATACAAAGAAGAAGAATACAATCTGTTCGAAGAATTGGGCGAATACGATTCTACGCTTGATTTATCGAGTTATCGCTATCCATCAATAGAATTATTGAAAGATTACAACTTTTCGGAATTGCACGTTAATAAAGAAGAGCAAAACGCCAATAAAGATAAAATTATTTCCACGCTCGACAGTTTTGGAATAAAAATCGCCACGATTCGTGCAACCGTCGGACCGACTATTACATTGTACGAAATTCAGCCTGAAGCAGGTGTGCGCATCTCCAAAATCAAAAATCTTGAAGACGACATCGCACTAAGTTTAGCTGCATTGGGAATTCGTATCATTGCGCCCATTCCGGGCAAAGGAACCATTGGTATTGAAGTACCAAATCGCGAACCGCAGACAGTTTCGATGCGTTCGGTTATTTCTTCCAAAAAATTTCAAGAGGCGAGATTTGACCTGCCGATTGCGTTAGGAAAAACAATTACAAACGACACGTTTGTTTTCGACCTTTGTAAAATGCCTCACTTGCTCGTTGCCGGTGCTACAGGACAAGGAAAATCGGTCGGATTGAATGCCATTATCACGTCGCTGTTGTACAAAAAACATCCGTCTCAATTAAAATTTGTGTTGATTGACCCGAAAAAGGTAGAATTTAATATTTATTCGGAAATAGAAAGACATTTTCTGGCAAAACTTCCCGATGCCGATGAGCCTGTAATAACTGATGTATCAAAGGTAGTGCAAACGCTTAACTCGCTCACAAAAGAAATGGACGAACGCTACAATTTGCTCAAAAAAGCGCACGCCCGAAACATCAAAGAGTATAACGAAAAGTTTGTGAAACGGCGGTTGAATCCCGAAAAAGGACATCATTTTATGCCTTACATCGTGGTTATTATCGACGAGTTTGGCGATTTAATTATGACCGCCGGAAAAGAAATTGAGCTTCCTATCGCGCGTATTGCGCAATTGGCGCGTGCGGTCGGCATTCACATGATTATTGCTACGCAACGCCCGTCGGTAAGCATTATTACGGGTGTTATTAAAGCGAATTTCCCTGCACGCGTGGCTTTCCGCGTGTCGGCGATGGTCGATTCGCGCACGATTTTAGATGCGTCAGGAGCCAATCAGCTGATTGGAAAAGGCGATTTGCTGTTTTCGCAAGGAAGCGATTTGGTGCGTGTACAATGTGCTTTTGTGGACACGCCCGAAGTAGAAAAAATCGCAGAATTCATAGGTAATCAGCAAGGTTATCCAACGGCATTTCCATTGCCCGAATATGTGCCGGAAGACGTTAGCGGTTCGGGCGAATTCGATTCTTCAAAACTCGATTCGATGTTTGAACAAGCGGCTCGTTTTGTTGTAACACATCAGCAAGGCTCAACATCTTCGTTGCAGCGGCATTTTGAAATCGGTTACAACCGTGCCGGCAGAATCATGGACCAAATGGAAAAAATGGGCATCGTAAGTGCTGCCAAAGGAAGCAAACCGAGAGATGTTTTAGTGCAATCGGATATGCACTTGAATCAAATATTATCGGGTGTGAAATAATTATGGATATACTTACGATAATAGGAATAATTACAGGAATAATAGCCATTTTGTTTATAATTGGCGTAATTTGTAGTAAAGCATACAAATGGCGGTTGAGTGCTTTCGCTACATTTTTCGGGTTAACTTCCGCATTATCTTTTAGCATAAATTCAGATCCAAAAACACGAAATTATGTCAATAAGTTATTTGAAAATCAGTCTGATTCAACAATAACACACACTCTAACATTTAATCCCAACGGTGGAACAGGAGGCAATTCATCACAGGTCTTTACCAGAGTACCTACTGATAATGAATGCATTGTTGTTGAAGGAATTCTTGACGGTGGTATCCCGACACGCGCTGGTTATACATTTATTTGTTGGAATACAAGGTCAGATGGCTCTGGTTGGGACAACTATAATGGTAAAAATACATCTGTTTCTCGAAGTGACGTGCTTTATGCGGTATGGGTTAATGATACGGATCTAAACAAAAGATATATAAGATTTAATGCAAACTTTGAACGTGGTGACGGAAGCAAGTATGTATATGTACAAACATTTGCAAATTCAACTGAACGACAAACTTTAAATGGTGAACCTATTCCAACATTACGACCAGGCTATAAATTTCTGTATTGGAGTACAAGACCAGACGGGTATGAGTTGCCACAAGGGCACTCTGATAGGTTTGAAAGAAATGAAGCAAAAATATACATGACCAAAAATGGAACTCTTTACGCGATTTGGGAGTAATTTTATGATATAAAATTCGTCTTGCCGAATTTGCAATTCGGCAACAATAAGTATAAGCATTTATAATGCGAAAATAAAAGAATTTTAAAAATGATAAAAATAAAATTTAACTTAAAGAAAGTATCAGCGATAATAGCTTGTCTCGCAGTAACAACAATGTTTTTGAGTTGTGAAGAGGAGATAATTATCGAAGATAATGCTAATTACATGGTACTTGTGGATTATGACCTCATGGTTATGAGAAAAGATTTGGGTAAAAGTACTTGGACCAGTGCGTGTAATATGTGTGAACAATTACGCTTAGGTGGTTTTTCTGATTGGCGATTGCCTACACAAGGAGAACTTGCAATATTATATAATGAACGCTATGAAATAGGTGGTTTTGAAACTTTTAATAATACTCAATATTGGAGTTCAACACCTGACGTTATTGGTGGTGGCTTTTATGTGTGCCTAAATTTCACAAACGGAAATTTTGGAAGGCATCTTAACATGTCCAATCAACAAGCTCTTGCAATTCGTTGTGTTCGGAACGTTTTTCCTTAGCGCTAATTTTAATGAAGAAAAAAGTAAAAATAATATTCGCAGTATTAATGCTGATATTTCTGTTTGGATTGCTCGTACCGCAACGATTCAGAATGCCTGTTGAAAATGCTACCGGAAAAGATTACAATTCAAATACTTTTTGGCATTATCCATGGGGAAAGTCAGTTACACACAAAGGAGTTGATATTTTTGCTAAAGAAGGAACAAATCTTTATTCGGCTACAGCCGGATTAGTAATATTTACAGGAAATAATCGTTTAGGAGGAAACATTGTAGTGATTCTTGGACCTAAATGGCGGTTTCATTATTACGCTCATTTGCAAGACATAAAAGTAAAGCCTTTAACTTGGGCAACAAGAAATAAAATAATAGGAACAGTTGGAAAAACAGGTAATGCTGTAAATACGCCGCCGCATTTGCATTATTCAATAATCACTCCAATACCTTATGTGTGGAGAAAAGATAATTCAAGACAAGGTTGGCAGAAGATGTTTTATCTCAATCCTATTGATTATCTTAAAAATGCTAACTAAACCATTGTCAATTTTTTCAGTCATAATTAAAAACACATTTACCATGAAAAAATATATTTTTATTTTAACCGGTTTTTTTGCCTTTTCTTCCTTTGCTTTTGCACAATATGTGGAAGCAGAAGCAAAAGCAATTCTCGATAAAACAGCGCAAGCCATACAAAACTCAACAGGAAGCAAAGTTGAGTTTTCGTTGACTATCAACAATACACAAACAAGCCAAAAACAAACGATGCACGGCACGCTGTTGCTGAAAGGCGATAAATTCAAACTCTCAATAGCCGATACCGAAACGTATTACGATGGAAAATCACAATGGGTTTATGTACCCGATTTTGAAGAAGTTACCATTAGTACGCCAACAGCAGAGGAATTGAGTGAAATAAATCCGACAGCAATTTTGTCTTCTTATAAAAAAGGGTTCAAGTTAGCAAAAGAAAATGATAGAACCGTTGACGGAAAACAGGCTTTCGTGGTAAATATTCATCCCGAAGACCGAAACAAACCTTATCACCGCGTAGAAATAGTCGTTGATAAATCGACGTATGATATTATTTCCATTTCTACCTTTGGCAAAGGTGGAACAGATACAACCATAAAAGTAAAGAAACACGAAAAAGGACAAAACTTTGCAGACCAGATTTTTGTTTTTGACCCTAAAAAACACCCAAACGTTGAAGTTATAGATTTGAGATAAAAATACCTTTTGTCATTCTGCACTTGATGCAGAATCTCTATTATTTCAAGAGATTGCGGGTCAAGCCCGCAATGACAAGTAAGATTAATACCAACAATATTATATGAAAGAAATTGAAAAAGTACACTGTTTGATTATCGGTTCCGGACCGGCCGGATACACCGCTGCTATTTATGCCGGAAGAGCAAATTTGGCGCCTGTGCTCTATCAGGGAATTTCTCCCGGAGGACAATTAACCACAACCACAGAAATAGAAAATTTTCCGGGTTATCCGCAAGGCATTTCCGGTTTCGATTTGATGGAAGATTTGAAAAAACAAGCCGAAAAATTTGATACCGATATTCGCTATGGTGTGGCAACGGCTGTCGATTTATCGCAACCTCCCTACTCCATTACGATTGATGGCGAAAAAACAATACAAGCCGACACTCTGATTATTGCCACCGGAGCGACCGCCAGATACTTGGGATTGCCCGACGAGCAAAAATATTTAGGTATGGGCGTTTCTGCCTGCGCTACCTGCGACGGCTTCTTTTACAAAGGGAAAAACGTAGCCGTTGTAGGTGGCGGCGATACTGCCTGCGAAGATGCAGTTTATTTGTCGGGCGTATGCAAAAAAGTGTATATGATTGTGCGGAAAAATCATTTGCGCGCTTCTAAAATTATGCAGAAACGTGTTTTCGACAAAGAAAACATTGAAGTATTATTCGAACACGAAACGCTTTCTTTGTTTGGCGAAGGAGGCTTACAAGGTGCATTATTACTAAAACACAGAGGAAAACCAACTGAAGAAGAAATAGCGATTGTGATTGACGGTTTTTTCTTGGCTATCGGACATCACCCAAATTCCGAAATTTTTAAAGATTACTTGGAATTAGACGAAACCGGATATATTAAAACGCTTCACGGAACACCTAAAACAAAAATTCCGGGTGTTTTTGTCGCCGGAGATGTTGGCGATTCGGTTTACAGACAGGCTATTACCGCTGCCGGAAGCGGTTGCAAAGCGGCTATCGAAGCGGAACGATATTTAATTGAAGAAGGATTGATATAAACGAAAGTGATTTTATCCACAGATTACACAAATTAACACAGAATAAAGAAAATAATTTTCATTTTCAAAACTATAAAATCTGTGTTAATTTGTGTAATCTGTGGACTTTTTAAACAGCTTCTTATTGAAATTTCTTCATTATTCATCTTCATTTATGATAGATTCATCTGTGTAATTTCCGGTCGTGAAAGACCACGAAAAACCGAAGTTATTGTAATTAGTTATAGCGCCATACGGAATGT
>Ga0082212_10004363_pt1 | contig 19611 bp, 13 predicted proteins | sample TergutNt197P3_FD_71548 | JGI IMG/M metagenome (GOLD analysis project Ga0082212, IMG submission 71548) | Neocapritermes taracua P3 segment gut microbial communities from Petit-Saut dam, French Guiana - Nt197 P3 | ecosystem: Host-associated > Arthropoda: Insects > Digestive system > Gut ... | reverse complement strand
AATTTCGTTTTCGATGAAAAAATAAACGTTAACGCCGTTGCCAAAATCGGTGAAAAAATCGAGTTCAAAGCAAACTATAACACCGAATTCACCTTCGGGTTTGAAAATAAACTGCAACTGCGCTATCAAGGCGACGAAGACGAAATTATCCAGTTGATAGAGGCAGGAAACGTGAATTTGCCCCTCAACAGTACGCTGATGCGAGGCAGTCAAAGTCTTTTCGGAGTAAAAACAAAGTTGAAATTTGGAAAAACGATGGTAACAGCCGTCGTTTCACAACAAGAAAGTCAGGCGCAAACCGTACAGATGGAAGGCGGCGGACAAAAAACCAAATTCTCCATCAAATCCGACGCTTACGAAGAAAACCGTCACTTCTTTTTAGCGCAATATTTCTACGATAATTACGACCAGTCGCTCAGCCAATTACCGCAAATACTCTCTTCCATCAACATCACCAAAATGGAGGTGTGGATTACCAACATTGGCGCTGCCACGCAGGAAAACCGCAATATTGTTGCCTTTGCCGACTTGGGCGAACCCAATCCCCATAACAACAGAATTACCACATATCCCGGAAAAATTTATCCTCAAAGCAGCAGCACCGACTATACCCAGCAAAATAATGCCAACGGACTGATGCAGCAATTGCAACCCAATATCGGGCAAATCCGCAATATCAACACCGTTTCTTCCTTTTTATCAAGCGACGCCAGCCTAAACATGGTCGGCGGTCGCGACTACGAAAAGGTAGAAAATGCACGCAAATTGCAACCTTCGGAATATACCTTTAACCCCACTTTGGGATTTATCTCCCTGCGGACGACCTTAAACGCCAATCAAGTGTTGGCAGTCGCCTTTGAATACACCCTTATCGGCGGCGAAACCGTTTATAAAGTGGGAGAACTCTCCGACGGCGGGATTCCAACCACACAAACACTCATCGTAAAACTGCTCCGCAGCACCGCCGTTGACCCGCGACTGCCGATATGGAAACTGATGATGAAAAACGTCTATTCGTTGAACTCATATCAAGTTAATTCTCAGGACTTTTTGCTGAATATTCTTTTTTCAGGTTCGGAAAATGGCGTTCCAATGGGATTTTTACCCGAACCGGACACCTCTTACGGATATAAACCGTTGATTGAAGTGCTGGGTTTTGACCGTTTAGACGCCCATCATGCGCGAAACCCCGACGGGCTTTTCGACTTTATTGACAACGCCGCCCGAAACGGAGGTACCATCCAATCCGACAACGGACGTATCTATTTTACGGTGAAAGAACCGTTTGGGTCGTATTTGAGAGAAAAAATCGGAAATAAACAAATTGCCGACAAATATTGCTACGACTCGCTCTATACCATGACCAAAACCAGCGCCCAGCAATATCCCGAAAAGAACAAATTTCTCATGGAAGGGCATTATAAATCCTCTTTCAGTTCGGAAATCAGTTTGAACGGGTTAAACATTCCGGAAGGCTCGGTTACGGTATCGGCTGGTGGACGGCAATTGGTTGAAAATGTGGATTATGTGGTCAATTATACGATGGGAACTGTTACCATCATCAACGAAGGTATCTTAAACTCCGGAACGCCGATAACGGTGAGCAGTGAAAGCCGCGACGCCGGCAATTTGATGCAAAAACGGACTTTCTTGGGTATGCACGTTGATCATCAAATAAATAAAGATTTTGTTGTGGGCGCAACCTTCATGAATATGTTTGAACGTCCGTTGACCCAAAAAACCAACTTGGGCGACGAGCCGGTAAACAACGTAATGTGGGGTTTGAACAGCGACTGGCAACGGGAATCCGACATGATTACCCGCTGGGTGAATGTGTTACCGTTTTATTCGAGTAAAACCGCTTCGCGCGTCAGTCTGGGCGGCGAATTTGCCCATTTTATTCCGGGACACAGCAAATCCATCGGCAAAGGAGGCACCTCTTACATCGACGATTTTGAGGCGGCAACCACCACCATCGACTTAAAAATCACCCCCATACGCGACTGGTTCTTATCCAGCGTTCCGCAACATCACCCCAACTTTCCCGAAGGAGACATCCGCAGCAATACCCTTTTAGATGTCGGATTTAACCGCGCTAAAATGGCGTGGTATATCATCGACCCACTCTTCTATTCCAACGACAGAACGCTTCCGGGAAATGTTACCAAAGACGAACTTTCCAAAAACAGCGTGCGGCAAGTGCTTCAAACAGAGGTATTTCCAAACAGACAAATCGCCAGCGGACAACCTACCACCATGCCGATTTTGAACATGGTTTATTATCCGAAAGACGTTGGACCTTACAACTACGACGTTGAAGGCGGTAATTTCTCAAAAGGACTTAACAGCGACGGAGAACTAAACAACCCCGAAACACGCTGGGGCGGCGTAATGCGCCGTATTGAATCGTCCGATTTTGAATATTCCAACATAGAATATATCGAACTGTGGATGATGGACCCGTTTGATGAACACCCCGAACACAAAGGAGGCGATATTCTGTTTCATCTGGGAGAAATTTCGGAAGATATTTTGAAAGATTCCCGCAAAAGTTTTGAACACGGCTTGCCGGTAAATGATTTGGTGGTAGATGTTGATACAACCATTTGGGGACGCGTTCCCATTAAACAATCGCTGGTTAATAATTTTAGCAATGAACCCGGCGCACGTGAATATCAAGACGTTGGATATGACGGACTGCGCGACGAAGATGAACGGAGTTTCTTTTCAAGAAGCGGGCAGCATAATTATCTTCCGAAAATAGAACAAATTTTTGGCGGCGGCTCAAAAACCTTTCTCAATGCCTACGAAGACCCTTCGCACGATAATTTTCACTATTTCCGAAGCAGTGACTATGACTCAAACCCCGAATTTGCATCTATTTTAAAAAAATATAAAAACTACAACGGACCCGATGGCAACTCCTCCACTGCCTCGCCCGACGGCTATATGATTCAATCAACTACCTTCCCTAACATGGAAGATATTGACAACGACAACACCCTCAACGAAGACGAACGCTACTTTGAATATACCATTTCGCTGCGTCCGAAAGATATGGAAAGAACGGGCGAAAACCACATTACCGATATTTATACGGCTCAAAACGTACGACTTTTCAACGGAAAAACAGCCAACGCAAAATGGTATCAATTCAAGATACCCATCAACACACCAAGCAGCGTTTATGGCAATATTCGCGATTTCCGTTCCATTCGTTTTATGCGCGTGGTTTTTCGCGGATTTGAAGAAGAGGTGGTATGCCGTTTTGCCAAATTCCAATTGGTGCGTGCCGACTGGAGAAGATACCAATACGCCCTTTTAGATAACGGCGAATACGTTCCACACGAAGACGAATCTATCCTTTCTATATCTTCCATTAACATCGAAGAAAACTCTTATCGCTACCCCGTTCCTTACGTTTTGCCCCCCGGCATCGACCGCGAAACCAACTATACCCAACTTACGGCAACCCAACGCAACGAACAATCGATGGTGCTGAAAGTGGTTGATTTGCCCAATGGCTTCGCCAAAGCGGTTTATAAAAATACCAATTTCGACTTCACCCAGTTTGAACGCCTTAAAATGTTTGTCCATGCCGAAGACGTTGACCACGAGTTTAACCCCAACAGCAAAGGAGATTTGACACTATTTATCCGCATGGGAGCCGATATTACCAGCAACTATTATGAATATGAAGTGCCGCTGACATTTACAGACTGGGGAACACCGCGAATGGACGATACGGGAATTTGGCCCCCCGAAAATGACATCGACATTGACCTCGAAAAGTTGGTAAACTATAAAAAAGACCGTAACACATCAGGACATCCCTATCAAGTACCGTATATTGTTTATGAGGGTGATAGAAAAATAACCGTTATGGGAACACCCAGCATTTCGGAGGTAAAAGCCATTATGATTGGCGTCAGAAACCCGAAAAGCAACGACCGACGCACCCGAAGCGTCGAGATATGGGTGGACGAACTGCGCTTGACCGATTTTATCAATAAACAAGGCTGGGCAGCAACAGGACGTATTCGTATCGACCTGGCAGACTTTGGAAACATTCAATTTACAGCATTGCACACCTCCGCCGGATTTGGAAGTCTCGAAGAAAAAACCAACACTCGCTCCCGCGATAACATCACCGTACTTGACTTTGGCACCAACATGGAACTTGGAAAAATGACCCCCGAAAACTGGGGCGTCAGACTGCCCATGCACTTCGATTACTCCCACAACCGCGCCGTACCTTTGTATAGCCCCTTCGACCCCGATATTAAATATAAAGATGTCGTGCGCGCTTTACACGAAAAAGATAGAAAAACCGATTACAAAAACTCTGTTATTGACGTGGTCAATCGTACCAACATCAACTTTATGAATATGCGAAAAGAACGTACCAATCTGCAGAAAAATCCTCACTTCTGGGATTTTGAAAACTGGGATTTCTCCTACGCATACGCGCAAATGATTGCACATAATTTTGACGTTGAATATGACCGTCAGTTTAGACATACTGCCGGTGTCGGCTATAACTACACGTTACGTCCCAAAGAGGTAACGCCGTTCCGAAACATAACTGCGCTGAAAAGCCCATGGCTTAAATTAATCCGTGATTTTAACTTCTACTATTGCCCCAATATGTGGTCGTTCCGTACCAATTTGATGCGAGAATATCAGGAAAAAGAGATGCGTAATAACTACACCGATGCCTTAATTATCATCAATCCAACCTATTATAAAAATATTACGTGGGATAGAAATTATACATTACGTTGGGATTTGGCACGCAGTTTGAAATTGCAATACAACGCCATGGCAAATACCATCATTCACGAACTCCCCGGCTCGAAAAACACCTCCGACCGTGGCGGCTCATTACAGGACAAAAAAGCGCAAATAAAGAGCGAATTTGGACATTTAGGAACCTACGAAAGTTACAACCAAGCAACAAATTTAACCTATAACGTTCCATTAGATAAAATTCCATTAACCGACTGGATTTCCGTTACCGCCACCTACGACGGCACCTACCACTGGATGGCAAATGCGTGGGCATTGCGACACACGTTGGGCAACACCATCGAAAACGCCGCCAATATCTCCATCAACGGACGTCTCAACATGAACACTCTTTACAACAAATCGGCATATCTGAAAAAACTGAACAGCGCCCGTCAGCCCGCCCGTCCTTCCGCACCGCCGCCCAGACCCGGCGCCAAAGAAGGCTCCGAAGAGGAACCCGAAACAACGCCAAAGAAAGAAGGACCCTCCTTTGCCAGAAAATCAATGGACGGCTTCTTCAAATTTTTGATGATGATAAAAGACGTCTCCGGTACCTATATGCAAATGGACGGAACGTTACAACCCGGATTTATGCCCGAACCGGACTATTTCGGCGTCAATAGCGGCGCCCCCGGCTGGGATTTTGTCTTCGGATTCCAAGATAAAGACTTTGTAAAAAGAGCCATCAGAGAACAATGGCTAACCGGCGATTCTACCTTGAATGTACCGTTTAGTCTGAAACATACCAAAAGCGTCAGAGCGCAGGCAACGTTGGAACCACTTCGCGATTTCCGTATCGACATCAGTATGAGCCGTCAATATTCAGAGACCTACTCCGCCTTCATGCGCGCCGACGCTAACGGCAACTTCCCCGACCAACCCATGTCGCCAAGTATCACCGGAGCGTTCAATATCAGTACTTTTATGTTGGCAACAGCGTTCAAAAAAACCAGCACAACCTCGCCTTTCGGCTCAGATCCCTATAACACCATGCGCGACAATCGCATGATTATCTCTACCCGTCTTGCTAACGACCGCTATGTCATCGACCCCAACTACGACCCCAACAGAGTAGATTCCGCCATGTACCACGAAGGCTACGGCGCCACCTCGCAAGATGTGCTATTGTATTCATTTTTAGCCGCTTACACCGGAAAAGACGCCCACAAAATAAACATAAATCAACCCTTCACCAAAATGCCGCTACCCAACTGGCGCGTTACATGGAAAGGACTTACCAACTTCAACTGGTTCAAAGAAAACTTCCGGTCGGTTACACTCAATCACGGCTATCAATCTACCTACACCATTTCGGGTTTCCAAACAAATTTAGACTACGAAAGAAACCAGCGCGTTTCCAATGCAGTGGACCAAATCGGCAACTTTGTCCCCGAAAAAAATCTGGGACAAGTATCTCTTGTTGAACAGTTTATGCCACTACTTGGCGTGGATTTTACTTTGAAAAACAGCCTGATGTTCCGTGTCGAATACAAACGTTCCCGCACTTTGGGATTGAGCTTTGTAAACAACCAAGTTACCGAACAAGGAAGCAACGAAATCTCCTTTGGAACCGGCTATCGCTTTGCCAACCTGCCCAACTATTTCAAAGTAAAAGGCAACACAAGCAACGAAATAACGCTGAAATTAGACGTTGGTGTGCGCACCAATCAAAACATCTTACGCCGTTTAGACTCCGACCTCGACGAAATGTCGCAAGGAAGCCGCGTTTTCACCATCAACTTCAACGCCGACTACAAAATCAGCCGAATGGTAACAGCACGCCTCTTCTTCGACCGCAACCAGAATAACCCCTTCACCTCGCTGCAATACAAAACCTCCGTTACCAACGCCGGCATCGGCGTTAGACTGAATTTGGCGCAGTAAGGAAAATAATTGACAATTCAATTATTCATTTATTATCCGTGTTCTCCGCGTCATCGGTGTTCTTTTAAGAATTTCCTGTTTTTTCAATCAGGGCAAACGCATTAAAATTTTTATCGAATAAATCATGCTGCATATTCGCCGTAGGCGATTTATATCAATAGAAAACGAATTATATCCCTCCTTCTATTCTCCGTTAGGAGATATACCGTTAATGCCCTGACTGGCAAAATTGGTTATGTGAAATCCTTTTTCTATTGATATTCAAGCACTAACGTGCTATTTTTGTTTAAAAAGTTATTAGCAAAAATTGATTTTTAATGCGTTTTACCTGCTTTTTTCAATTTGTAATTGATAAAAAAGTGTTATCTTTGCGCCCTAAAATCAAAAAAAGTGTCTTTTTATGTTTAAACAGAATGACTTTTACGAAAAACGATACATTATCTCACAAACAGCAACTATGCCATATCCCTTTACCATAACCGAAAATTTTAATGATTTTTCAAAGAATTTTAGCCGGACTTCGATTCTTTGTAAAACAAAGTATAAACGATTAATTTAGAAGTCCTTTCAGTAAATAAAAGTTATTTTTATGAACAAAATTTTAAGTATTATTATCACAGCGACGTTATTAGTCGGCTCGACAGGAGCATTTGCGCAAAGCGCGAAAGAGATTACAAAAGAACGCAAAGAAGTTGCAAAACTGTCGAAAAAGGAATTGAACGCCAAGGCGAGTAAAGACGCTAAAAAAGAGGCAAAAAAACTCACCAAAGAGGGCTGGACAATAGCCCCCGGTGCAATACCTCTTGTAAAACAGTTAGACAAGTCGTATTTAATGCAATACGAATACGACGAAAATCTCTTCCCAAAATACATTATGGGAGAAGCAATGTCTATCGGCGAAAACTACGACGCCGCTAAAATGCAGGCTTTGGAGTTGGCAAAACAGAATTTGGCAGGACAAATTCAAACCGAAGTAACCGCATTGGTCGAAAACACCGTTGCCAACAAACAGATGACAGCCGAACAAGCAGCATCAGTTACCGAAAGCGTTTTGGCAAGTAAAAACCTGATTTCACAAAGTCTCGGACGCGTAATTCCGGTTGTAGAAGTTTACCGTACTAAAAACAACAAAAACAAAGAAGTACTGGTTAGAATAGCCTACAACTCGGAAATGGCATTGGAAGCCGCCAAAAAATCTATCCGCCAAGACCTCGAAAAAAAGGGAGACAAATTGCACGAGCAGTTAGACCAGGTGTTAGGGTTTTAATTAGTGATTAATAGTTTCACAATGAAGTACTTAAAACCCACTGTACTTGCGTTTATTCTATTATTTTCCACAAACCTTTCCGCTCAAAAAACGGTAAAGGTTTGTGGAGAATATACTTGTCGCGCCCCTAAAAACGTATCGCTCGAACAGGCGGAAAAAATCGTTTTGGAACAAGCAAAATTAGCGGCTTTGGCAGAACAGTTCGGCACAACCGTTTCTCAATGGAACTCTACCGTAGTAAAAAATGACAACGGCGTCTCCGACATCTCGTTTCTCTCGCTGGGCGGCAGCGAAGTGAAGGGCGAATGGCTCGAAGACCTTAAAATCGATTACGGAAAGCCATCTTACGACAGCGAAAATATGCTGATATTAAGCATCTCGGTGTGCGGAAAAGCACGGGAAATAACCCGCGCCGCCATCGACATCTCCGCCAAAGTGTTGAATAACACCGAAGCAAAACACGAAACCGACAACTTCCACAACGGCGAAGACATTTTTCTCTCTTTTCGCTCGCCGGTGGACGGATATTTGGCAGTTTATCTGGTAGATGACGACCAAACCGCCTTTTGTCTCCTGCCCTACAGGGACGACCCGCAAGGAAAAGTCCGCATTAAAGCAGGAAAAGATTATATCTTCTTCTCCAAAAAACACGCCGACCCCGCCGAAAAAAACATGACGGACGAATATACCCTCACCTGCGAAAAATCGGTAGAACAAAACTCTCTTCATATCATCTTTTCTCCTAACGAGTTTACCAAAGCGAATGATGGAACCTCTTCCCCCGCCCTCTCCAAAGGAGAGGAGGCTGTCTTACCCCGCGAACTCTCATTTGAAGATTTTCAAAAATGGTTAGCGAAAAATAAAACACGAGATAAAGATATGATTGTGGAGGTTAAAAATTTAACGATAAGGAGATGAGATATAATATAAATCCTCGTTGGAACGCAGGCTCTGCCTCGTTCCGGCTATCCGGACAGGCTCAGCCTGTCATCATAAAACAGACGAGGCAGAGCCTCGTCCGAACAGGGAGGAATCTCAAACAAATTAAAAATCAATAACTTATAAATTATATAAAGATGAAAAAAATAGCGCTTTTATTACTCTTTGTAGCGGCAGGTTTCTGCTTGCAGGGGCAGGAGTTGATACCTTATAAATGTTCGAATGACAAATATGGATACTGTTATAAAAACACCGGTACAAAAATGATTCCTTGTGAATATGACTATGCTTACCCTTTTTCCAAAGGATTAGCAGCAGTTAAACGTGATGGCAAATGGGGTTGTATTGATAGAGCCGGTAAGGTAGTTGTTCCTATTGAATATGGGACGTATGAAGCAGCCTGCAAAGCAACAGAAAAGAATGATCCGGGCGAAACTTTCAGTTCTTTTGCCAAACGTTACATAGAACCAAAAATCAACGAATGGCAACAAAAAGGAGAATTTGAAAAAACCGTCGATTGGCAAAAACGGGTAAACGAAACTACCCGAAATGAAAAAGTCGAACAATTGCTTGCAAAAGCCGAAACAGAGTATATCGCCGCTATTTCCAAAACTTTGAGTTACAGTTTGGAATTGGGGGCGTATGACGCTGATAATGAAGTATTTTTAGTTAAAAGCAATTTATATGGCAATCTGCTTGTACCTGTACCAATAGCACAAGCACAGGAATTTAAAACCAATTGGAACAGTCTCACCAAAACGCCGACATATTTTATTGAAAACGATTATTTAGCGCTTGCGGAGATGACTTTTTCAGCAAATGGAAAAGGTTACACGTACAGCAATCAAGCATCGCTCACCTACACTACCGCTAAAATTGATTATAATTTTGCGCCGATAGATATTAACGTTACCGATAATCCAACTCCGCCAAAAGGCAGCCAAAATATCAACACAGTAAATATGCAAATCGGCAAATCAGATGTAGATACCGATATTCCTACAACAAGCGTTAAAAACGATAACACCTTTGTTGTCATCATCGCCAATGAGAAATATCACGATGTGGCAGATGTAGAATTTGCTCTCAACGACGGGGCAATGTTCAAAGAATATTGTATCAAAACATTGGGCATTCCGGAGAAAAATATCAACTACAAACCCAATGCCACGCTCAATAATATGCGTGCCGAAATTAACTGGATAAAACAAGTGGCGGAAAAACACAAAGAAGATGAACCCTATATCATTTTTTACTATGCCGGACACGGCATTCCCGACGAAGAATCCAAAACCTCCTATTTGTTGCCCGTTGACGGCTATGGCACAGACGTTGCAACTGCTTATAAATTAGATGATTTGTATCAAACGTTGGGCAATTTGCCGGTTAAATCCGTAACCGTATTTATGGACGCCTGTTTTAGCGGAGCCGGTCGTAACGGAGAAGTGTTGGCGCAAGCGCGCGGCGTTGTCATTAAAGCAAAACAAGGCATTCCCGTAGGAAATATGGTGGTATTTTCATCTTCGCAAGGAGATGAAACATCGTTTCCCTATCGCGAAAAAGGACATGGCATGTTTACCTATTTTCTACTCAAAAAACTGCAAGAAAGCAAAGGCGACATGACCTTTGGCGAGTTGGGCGATTACATTACCACCAACGTAGGAAAACAATCCATCGTCATCAACCACAAAAGCCAAACCCCAACCGTAACCCCTTCATCAACAATAGATGACCGGTGGCGGGGAATGAAATTGAAATAAAATTAAAAATAAATACGAATGAAAAAGCAACTATTAGCGTTATCGTTCTTTTTAACTATTGCTGCTATTCTTAACGGACAAACGGTGAGCAATGTATGGGCAGAGGTGAAAAATGCCCGCATACTCGTACATTACACCCTGAACACCCACAAGGCTACGGATGTCGAATTGTACTATTCCGACAAAAGTGGATACACCTGGCAACAATGCAACAGTATAAGCGGCAACGTGCAACAACAAACCTCCGGCAGCAAAACCATCGTTTGGGACTGCCTCTTCGACGGCGTATTGCAGGGCGATTTTCTCTTTCAAGTTCATGCCGGTTTAGTGGCGCCGGAACGACAAAAATTTGTCAAACCTACCGACGGTCCGGCTAACGCCTGGCTGTCGTTGCTTGTTCCCGGATTGGGAGACCATCGCGTTACAAAAGGACAAAAAAAAGGTTATGGCACCGCCTTATTGACGTATGCGTGTATTGGAGCCGGAGTATATTGTAAAATTGGCGCCAACGATGAATATGCACAATATCATGCGGCTACCGAACAAACAGTAATGGACGAGCATTACGACAATGCAAAATATTTAAATGGTTGGTTTTATACATGTGTCGGCGTCGGCGCAGCTATTTGGGTTTATGATATTATCTGGGTTTGGAACAAAGGAGCGCAAAATAAAAAAGCGTGGGACAGACAACCACGATTGGGTTTTTATTATGAACCCAATCTGAAAGCGCCGGGATTAACTTATACCTATAAATTTTAACTGTCATGAAATCAATGAGATATATAATTATTTCTGTGATATGCGCTCTGGTTTTAACATCTTGTCTCAAACGGGATAATCCGTTAGACGGAAAAAATGACGAAAATGAAAAAAAAGGCGTTGTTTTGAAATTTGACAAATACAGCGTTGTGTCCGATGATAACGGTGATAAAATCGTAAACAAAGGTGAAGCGGTATATTTAAAAATAGACTTGAGAAATACCGGTTCAAACCACGCTACCGCCGTTTACGCAACTTTTTCCACCACAAGTTCGTATATAATTGATTTTTATCCGACAAATTCCGTTTATTACGGCGATATTTCGGCAGGAAACATACAAAGTACAGGCTATGGCGTTTCAGGCTATGCCCCCACCTATTCGGCTTATACCATTCATTTTACCGTGTCCAACACTACGCCGGCAGGTACAAAAATACCGATTACCATCAGCATGGTGGACGAAAACAATAATACATGGGAAGATAGTTTTGAAGTAACCGTTGAAGCCATAAAAGCGCAAATAAAATTTGACAAATCCACTGTTATATGTGATAATAACGGCGATAAAATCATAAACAAAGGCGAAACGGTTTATCTGAAAATAGACTTGAAAAATACCGGTTCCAGTAGAGCAGACGATGTTGAAGCCACTTTTTCCACTACAAGTTCATATATAAGCGGATTTTCTCCGATAAATTCCGTTTATTACGGCGATATTTCGGCAGGAAACATACAAGGCATCGGAAACGGCACATCAGGCTATGCGCCCAACTATTCGGCTTACACCATTAAATTTACCGTTTCAAACACCACGCCAACAGGCGCTCAAATACCGATTACCATCAACATTGTAGATGAATGTGATAATACATGGACAAGCGATTTTAATGTAACCGTTCAATAAATTTTTAACGAAGAAAAATATAAATTAATGAAACATTTATCATTTATTTTAGCAATAATTGCGTGCAGCATCGGCAGCATAACTGCCCAAAATAACGTTGCCACAACCACACAATCGCTCAATGTGAACTTTTCTGTGCAGGAATATTTAGATAACTATGTAATTCCTAAAATAGAAGAATGGCAACAAAAAGGAAAATTTGAATCAAGCGACGACTATGCGCGGCGTGTTACCGAACAAAAACGTGATGCACTCATCAAACAACACACCGACGAAGCGCTGAACATACTTCAAAACCGAATAAAACAAAATGCGAACTGGAATCATCTTGTCATCGGTGATTACGACGCCGACAATCAAACTTTTTGGATAAAATCCGCACTATTTGGCGATTTTCTGCTCAAAGTACCCCGCGAAGAAGGCGCAGCATTTGAAAAAAATTTCGCCTCCGCTCAAAAAACAAACCCCGATTTTTACTTTACCAAAGACGGAAAAATAAGACTCAACCAACTGACTTTCAAAACATCTTCGGGGAAAAACTACGTCTATAACAGTTCCGACCCAACACGTTTCAACACCGTGTCCGTAAACCATAACTTTGGAAAAATTAAGGTGGACTTTGACACGCAAGACGAACGCGAACTAAACAAAGGCGGAACCACAATCACCGTCGGCAAATCCGACGTAGATATAAACATTCCCGCCACCGGCGCAAAAAACAACAAAACCTTCGCCGTAATCATCGCCAACGAAAACTATCGCCGCGAATCAAACGTAGAATTTGCCAAAAACGACGGCGAAACATTCAAAAAATACTCTCTCCAAACCTTAGGCTTGCCCGAAAACAACGTACATATCGTTACCGACGCCACATTAAACGATATTCGCAATGAAATAGATTGGATAAGCGGCGTTGCCGACGCGTTTCAAAACGAAACAAACATCATTTTCTACTACGCCGGACACGGTATCCCCGATGAAAGTTCAAAAAGCGCCTATTTATTACCCATCGACGGCAACGGCTCCAACGTTTCAACCGGCTATAAATTAGATGATTTATATACAAAATTAGGTTCATTGCAGGCAAAAAGCGTCATCGTTTTTATGGACGCCTGTTTTAGCGGAGCGCAGCGTAGCGGAGAAATGTTGGCTTCGGCACGCGGCGTCGCTATCAAAACCTCACAAGGGTCGCCCGTAGGAAATATGATCGTGTTTTCTGCCGCACAAGGCGACGAAACAGCATACCCCTATCGCGAAAAAGGACACGGTATGTTTACCTACTTCCTGCTCAAAAAATTACAGGAAAGCAAAGGAAATACCACACTCGGCGAACTTGGCGACTACGTTACCACCCAAGTAAAACAACAATCCATCGTCATCAACAGCAAAAGTCAAACCCCCACAGTAACCCCATCATCAACCATGGATAACCGGTGGCGGGAGATGAAATTAAAATAAAAACAAATTGAAATTCAATAACTTATTAATATAAAATTTATACCAATGAAAAGATTTTTACCAAGTATCACAATCGGGTTCGTTATTTTGATGATAACGTCCCATGCTTCTGCGCAACGTTCAGAAGCCGTTTCAGCCCCTTTTCGGCTGAAAGTAGAAAACAAACAGGAATTGTTAAGGCAATTACAGGACGACAACAAAAAGTTTCAGGCATTGTGGGAACAGGAGTTGGCATTAAAACGTGCCGCCCTTTCCGAAGCACAAAAAGTCTCCGAAGCCATTCAAATCGACGTAAAACCCACCGTAGCATTGGTGGCAGCGGAAGATGGCGGACAAGACATGAACCTGACCGTCAATTTTGCTTACGCAACAAGAGTCCAAGACCCCAATTCGGGCGTCAGGTTTAATGCAACCTCCAAAACCGACGACTATCCCCCCGGCGCCTACAACCCTTCGCTGTCGAACGCCTGTAAATTGACATTAGAGTTTATCAAAACAAAAATGGAAACCGAACTGACAAAGTATCTCATCCCCGGTGCAAAAGTTACCATTAAAATCACCGGTGAAACCGACGGCTCGCCCATCAAAAGCAAACTCCCCTACAAAGGAGAATTTGGAGATTTTACCGACCGACTGGTCTATCTGAACGGCGAATTGAGCAATATCTCCGTAACCAGAGAAACAGGCATCACCACCAACGCACAGTTGGCTTTTTTAAGAACGCAAGGTGTGGAAGAGTTCCTTAGAACATACATCACACCGCTGCATCAAACCAGAAATACCTATCAAATTTACGCCGTCGAAAATAAAGAAAAAGGAGACGAATACCGCAGAATCTCCATCGAAGTAATCATTCACGGCGCATTCAACGAAGAAATGAACGAAAAACTGAACCTCCCGCCGCAACCAACAGAAAACTTTGTATCGGACATTGACATCAACATCCCCGTCGGCAACAAAAGAAACGACGACAGTTTCGCCCTGATTATCGCTAATGAAAATTATGGCGACATGGTTCCCTCCGTTCCTTTTGCCATCAACGACGGAAAAAGTTTTGCCGCCTATTGCGAAAAAACGCTCGGAATACCAAAACGTCAAATTTTTTACATCGAAGACGGCACTTACAACAAAATTCAAAACGGAATTGACCAAATTACCGGTTTGCTACGGGAAACAGGACGCGACGGCAAGGCAATTGTTTACTACGCCGGACACGGTATCCCCAATGCCGAAACCAACGAAGCCTACCTTATTCCCACCGACGCCAATCCAATGAAAACCAATCAACTCATCAGCCTCAACTCGTTGTATAATGCCTTAGGCGTTGCCCCGTCAGAATCGGTTCTCGTTGTTTTAGACGCCTGTTTTAGCGGAACACGCCGTAACGGTGAAATGATTTTGGAAGGCACGCGCTCTGTGAAAATTAAAACCACCGAAGGTAAAGTAAAAGGAAACACCGTTGTCATCAGCGCCACCGACGGCTATCAAACCGCTCAACCGCTGAGAGAACAAAAACACGGACTCTTTACCTACTACCTGCTCAAAACACTCCAAGAACACGACGGAAACATCACGCTCGGCGAATGGTTCGACAAAGTAAGAAAAACAGTTGCCAAAGAAGCCATTTTGAAATCGGCAGAACAAACCCCGACCATTACCGTGTCGCCGGCGCTTGAACAAAAATGGAATAATATTAAATTTTAATCACCCTTTAAAAAGATTTCACAATGAAAAAGATAATAATGATAATGACACTCTGTTCCATATTCGGAACAGTTGTTGCACAAAAAAATGTTTCCAACATTCGTGTTCAACAACATGATACGCTACTTTTTGTAACGTATGATTTAGCCGTGAAAGCCAATATCGACGTCTATATATCTTTCGATAACGGAACAACCTTTCGCGGTCCCTTAAAAAGCGTTTCAGGCGCCATTGGCAAAGGAATAATGCCCGAAAAAGATAAAATGTTCGTGTGGGACGTAGTAAAAGATGTGGGTTATATCGACAACCCGAATACAGTAATAAAAATCGTATCTTCCGGCGAAAAAGCCTTGCCTGTCTTGGGCGAAGAACCCGCCGTAGTGCAATATATGCCCTTCTCGCTCGGCATTGAAGGTGGAATAGCGCCTAGTATAGTTAACGATTTAACACATTTTGATATTGGAGCAAGAATTACACAAAACCTCCGCCCACGCCTTGGATTTGATATTGTTAAGTTAAAAGGTTCTTTTAGCGCGTTTCCCAGTGATGACAGGTATTATCATACTACAAGTCTTAATACTATTCAACTTTTAACGGGAGCGAGAATCGCCACGCCGTATTTCGGAAAAGAAAAAAGCCTCCACGTATATACATCATTAAGAATTGGACCGGGATATTATTGGGAGCGTTATAAATCTTCTTATTATGAGAGTCAGAGTTATTCCGATGCTAGTTATTTTACGTTCTGTTTAGAATGGGATACGGGACTTCATTTCAAACACTTTTTTGTAGGAACATCTTTAAGTTACATCATTGAAGAACTTTCTATTGGTTTGCGCGTGGGAATAGATATTGGAAAAATGAAATCATATTAACTTCCTGCTAAATAAAAACCGATGAAAAAACAACTTATTTTTATTCCGGTTTTACTGTTTTCTTTCTTTTCCATCTTTGCGCAGCAGCGCGATTTGGTAAAAGAGTACGAAGATTTCAAAAACCAATCGGAGCAGAAGTACAGTAATTTCCGCGACTCCATCAATGCCTCCTTTGCGGAGTTTATGCGCAAGTCGTGGGAGGCGTTTGACGTTTTACCGCCTGTTCCGGCGCCACAGTCGCCCGAACCTGAAAAGCCCGTTGTTGCCGACCCCAAAGAAAAACCCACTTCCGAACCTCTGCCTTTCGACAAGATAACGCCGTTGCCGCTTCCGACGCCGCGTCCGGAGCCGTTGGCGCCCATTCCGCCATCAACGCCGGAAACGACCGCGTTTTCATTCCTGTTTTACAATACGGAATGTAAAGTGAATACCAACAACACATTACGTTTTTCGCTGCCCGACGCTTCGGAAAAAAGTGTGGCGCAGACGTGGGAGAAATTGTCTGATAGCCGGTATAATGCGCTTTTAAGCAGTTGTCTCGAACTGCGCAACCGGTTGAATTTGAGCGATTGGGGTTATCTGCAAATGCTGAAAATGTTTTCAGAGAAATTTCTCGGAAATGAGAGCAACGAAAGCGTTTTATTGCAAATGTACGTTCTCACGCAATCGGGCTACAAAGTACGCATAGCACGCGCAACGGGCGACCGTTTGGTTTTGCTGATTCCCTCCCAAGAAACCCTTTACTACTATCCTTATTTGACCATCAGCGGAAAAAATTACTACGCCATCAACAAAAACTCCAAAGGACAATCATACTACATCTTCAACCATGAATTTCCCAAAGAACAATATTTTTCATGGCAAAACCAACAGCCTCAACTGATGGAAAACTTAACGCCGCCCAAGATTTTTTCGACAACTTTTCCCGCCGAAATAACGGTTTCAATACAAATCAATCAAAATCTGATGGATTTTTACGATGATTATCCGCGTACTTCCGCATGGAATCTCTATGTCCGCGCCGGCTTGAGCGAAACGGTCAAACAGACACTCTATCCCGCGTTACAAAACGCCATCGCAGGCAAAAGTCAAACGGAAGCAGCCGAAATATTACTCGGATTTCTTCAATTTGCGTTTGATTATAAAACGTGCGCCGAGCAGTTTGGATATGAACGTCCGTTTTTCCCCGATGAAAATTTCTTCTTCCCCTACAACAACTGTAAACACCGCGCTACGCTGTATGCTCTGTTAGTCAAAGAGTTACTGGATTTGGAAGTTGTATTGTTGCACTATCCCGGACATCTCTCTACCGCCGTACATTTCCCCGAAAACGTAACCGGCGACTACATCAACGTCGAAGGCAAAAAATTTACCATCTGCGACCCCACCTACATCGGCGCATCTATCGGCATGACCATGAATAAGTTTAAAAGCACAAGCGCGGAGGTGATTAAGATGTAGGAAAGAATTGACAGTTTTGCGTGTTGAAAGCCCCGTAGATACCAGCCAAATGGCAATGACTTGGGACAAAAAAACAATTTTCAATTGTCAATTGTCCATTGTCAATTAATTTGTATCTTTGCACCCGTGAAAATTATATAAAATAAAAATATACGAAGATGAATATTCCGACAAATTTAAAGTACACAGAAAGTCACGAATGGATTAAAGTAGATGGTAATGAGGCTGTTATCGGCATCACCGACTACGCGCAAAGTCAATTAGGCGACATCGTTTTTGTTGATATTGACTGCGAAGGCGAAACACTGGAAAAAGATGAAACCTTTGGCTCTATCGAAGCCGTAAAAACCGTAGCCGACGTAAATATGCCCATCGGAGGCACTGTATTAGAGGTTAATCCAAAAGTACAGGACGCATCAGACGTTCTTAACAGCGACCCCTACGGCGAAGGCTGGCTGATAAAAATACAAATCACCAACCCCGCCGAATTAGACGAATTATTAGACGCAGCCGCTTACCAGGAAATACTGCACTAAATCCGTTTTTTATCGCAAAATGAAATAAAAAAGAGAAATCGAAGTTATAATAATAAAAGATATAAGTCATGAAAGAGAAAAAATCGGCAAAAGCCAATCTCGAAACAAGAAGAGGGCTTTTTATTGAAATAGGGTTAATAGTTGTATTAGCGCTTGTTTATATGGCTTTTGAACTGAAATCTTATGAAAAGATATCGGCGCTCCAATTTGAACGTACAGATGTTCTTGTGGAAGAAGAAATGGTTGAAATCACACAACAAGAAAAGATAGAATTGCCACCTCCGCCGCCACAAGAAACCCTTACGCTGGTAGAAGTTGAAGATGACGTTGTTGTTGAAGATATTATCATCGATGCCGAAGCCACCGTAACAACTGTCATAGAGACATGGGAACCACCAAAAGTAGTTGAAGAAGAAATCGTTGAAGACGAAATCTTTGTCATTGTTGAATCTCCGCCGGACTATCCGGGTGGCGATGAAGCGCGTTTAAACTTTTTGCGGAACAACATCAAATATCCGCAAATGGCACGCGAAGCAGGCATACAAGGAACAGTTTATGTGAATTTCACTGTTGAAAAAGACGGCAGCATCACACAAGTTAAAATTGCCAGAGGCATCGGCGGCGGCTGCGACGAAGAAGCCGTGCGCGTTACCAAAATGATGCCCAAATGGAAAGCCGGTAAACAAAGAGGAAAAGAAGTACGGGTATCATTTAATATGCCCATAAAATTTACTTTACAGGATTAATAACAGTAATTCAAAAAAAGGTAACCCGCTTATTAACAACTAAGCGGGTTTTTTTAATTAAAAATCGTACCTTTGCACCCTCAAAATGGCACGAATATTAGCAATTGATTACGGACAAAAAAGAGCCGGCGTAGCAGTAACAGACCCCGAAGCCATCATCGCTTCGCCTCTTACTACGTTACCCGCCGCAAAAACCATTGATTGGATTTTAGAATACATCAAAACAGAACAAGTGAGTACCATCGTTGTAGGAAAAGCAATAGATATGAACGGAAAACCAAGCGCCTCATCGCGTTTTATTGAACCTTTTGTTCGCAAATTAGAACAAATGCTCTCGACAAGCAACATCAAAATAGCGCGTGCCGATGAGCGTTTTACTTCGGTCATGGCACATCAAACGCTGATAGACGCCGGCATTTCCCGCAAAATAAAAAACGACAAAGGAATGGTGGACAAAGTGAGCGCCGCCATCATCTTACAATCATATATGCAAACTTTAACACACAGTAAACCATGATTTTAC
>Ga0082212_10004362_pt1 | contig 19616 bp, 13 predicted proteins | sample TergutNt197P3_FD_71548 | JGI IMG/M metagenome (GOLD analysis project Ga0082212, IMG submission 71548) | Neocapritermes taracua P3 segment gut microbial communities from Petit-Saut dam, French Guiana - Nt197 P3 | ecosystem: Host-associated > Arthropoda: Insects > Digestive system > Gut ... | reverse complement strand
TCTGCCGCTCTGGGCGGCAAGGTAAAGCCACAAGAGCAGTATTGCTAACATGGCTTTTGCAATAAAATCTTCCATAAAGACCTCCATTTGGTTAGAGTTCAATGAAAAATCCCGCCAGACCGTCCGACGGGACACGATAATAAGGAAAGAAAACCACGAGTCCTCTCCCCTTGTACGGATGTTGCTTCTATGCAGGAACTGCCATTTCTTCCTCCGGTGGATCGATAAACATCTTCCAACTCCTGGCGAAGTCTTTACGCTTGATGCTGATAAGGCTTGCACTGACACCACATTTCCTTGCAACATCATTGGTTGTTTCGCCCATCGCAAGATCGTCGATGATCTGCTGATCCCTCGGTGCTTGGCGTTGATGCCAGTCCTGATAATCAATTTTGAACTGGACAGTATTGGCAACATTCATCTGCCGCCAATCAGTCAGAAAAGGCAAGTCGCCATTACCGAGATCGAACTCACTCAAACTGCAAATCTCACATCGTTCGAGCATGCGTGTACAGTCTGAAAGAACATCGGTCGTACTTGTACCTGCGAAGCGTCGCCCTGAATGGTAGCGTTTGATGGCGAACTTCATGATCGGCGAGTAGAACGCCTCTTTGCCTCGTCGAACCAAGGATCGGTAGATGTCGAAGGCGATAGCCCTCAACTCTTGAAGTGCATCGTCAAGGTTGTCGGCTTTGAGTTTCAGGACTCTTCTTGCGAAGAACAGGAACTGCGGTTCCATCTTGACGAGGAGTACCTCGAATGGAACGACGCTGCTGGAAATGCTGGGATTAGTAATTGCTGTCATAGTTTTACCCTTTCAAATTAGGGGTTAACGAAAAAGAGCCGTCCTCGACATTGAGAACGGCTTGGTAAATCCTTCACAGTAACGAACCATGAAGGAACGAAAGCAGAATGACGGAGTGAAGGAGACCTCCATCAACGGCAAGTGCTAGAAATAAGGGGGGTTTTTATAAAACGCCCTCATTCCTTCACACGCCTAAACTGCCTATGACCCTGATACGCACTATGAAACTCAATCACAAAGAATAAGGCAATGTGGGCAACTCCAAAAAATAAATAGGAATGGGGCTACTGGACATGTTGCTGGACAAGAAGTACAATGGCAGTGCGGATGTTGGGGGGAAGTGCTGACCACGCCGAAATTACATCGGACAGTTGCTCATTTTCGGGACTGTCAGAAATAATGACGCTTTTAATGACACCGGATTTTGGCGATTGTCCTAAACCTTTATTTTGTAAAGTGTTACAAGAGCCGTGTCGAATCCCGTCGCCTCCAGTTGGACAATTTAGGCAGTTTACGCAAGATGCCACTTCTTGCCGTTTATTGCCTTCATGTGCCTTGTTTTCTAGGGTATGTTGTGAATGAGTGCGAGTAGGGCTTTCCGCCCCATGCACCCTGAATTTACCCTCTGCCGCCGTGTACAATGACGCATTTAATGACGCTTTGTTCGGGGAGATTAAGGGAGTGGATTCGCACCCGTTTTGCACGGGTAACGAGATGTAATGAACCACTTCATTGCCCATCGGTGGCTCTACCGGTTGCTCTTTTTTCCGCTTTACTCTCTCACGAGCCTCGGCAATCTGATCATAATCGGACTGCTGTATCCGCCCATAATGCTCCAACATGACTTTGACGCTATGCCCCAGCCACTTGGCAATCGTAGTAAGGGCAAACTGACCATATTTGCCGGTCAGTAAATCTGTTTCAAACGAAGCCCTCAAATTGTGGATCAGTTTTCCCCAAGGGACTATACCGGCTCGGAGTATAATCTTTCGGAATAATGTGCCTATGTTTCCCTTCTGACTGACATGAACTCGTTCTTTTTGTCCCCGCAGATACAAGGGAGCATGTTTCTCGACAACATAAACCGCCCCTTCAGGTGCTTGCTCGAAGGCATCCCTCAAACATTCTTCAATGTGAGGAAAAAGCGGTATCCTTCTGATCCCCTTACCACAGTGTTCGGTTTTTGGAGAGCGTATCATCATTTCCTTCTGATCCCAGAGAATATCTTCCCATTTTAACGTGAGCACCTCTGATACAGCCCGTAGTCCTGCAAACCTCCAAAGAGCGATGATAAGCCGCCACTCCGCATCTGGGGCATATTCCATGACTTTGAGGATCGTCACCTCGTCGATGTACTTATTGCGTCTGTCATCAACAGCAACCCTTTGTACCAGCCCTTTGAAGGGGTTGCGAGGTATGATCTCTTTTTCTACCATCTTGTCAAAGAACGAAAAGGTATGTTGCATCCGTTTGGAAACCGTCTTTGGTGCTAATACACCGGGCTTTTTTAGTCTTCCATACTTTGCCAACCATAAACTAAATTCTTTCGCATCCGTAGCGGTAATCGTATCGACCCGTCGATCCCTACCAAAATGTCGGTACAAACTCTCTTCGGCTTGTCCGTATATGGCGACTGTTGCCTGTGAATTCCCGATGGATTTTTCCTTGATAATGTTCGGGATCATCTCTCCAAGTGTACCTACAACCTTACGAGCCGGGACAAGTCCCCTCTGCACCAACTTGTGGTATAGCGGGTCGTCAATCTCACGTAGCCAATCGGCTGTCTCACAAACGACGGACACCCTACTCGCTTGTGCCGCTAATAGATTTTCCACATGAATCTTAATCGTTTGTGCCGTTTTCATTGGCATATTGCCGAGTCTAATACACTCTTGCCTTTTGTCGGCGTTGTAATACACGATCCTTTTCGTTCCATTTTTGTCTTTCGATATACTCGCCATAATTCAATTTCCTTTCGTTTTTTCAAATTCGTTCTTGTCCACAAGGGCGGGGAACCACTCCCCTTCCTTATTCTTCGCCATCAACCATGCCCGACTGCCAACGCTGCTCGGTACGGTATGACCCATTCTACCGGGTTGTACACTGTTGGAAGTGCTGCACCCTGCGTAAAGTCAAGCGGCTCACTTTTGTCTCCCGCCTCTCGTGTTGACCTTTGCCTTACAAACTCGATCAAATCTTCGACACTGTAAAGTACCCGGCTCGTTAGTTTGACCACCGGCAACTCCCCGTTCTTTGTAAGTGTCCTGACCGTTCGTTCGCAGATACCAAGCATTTTTTCCACAGTCTTGACATCGACAAGCAACGGCTCCACCGACACATCACCATTTCTTTCCAACAACGCATGCTTCTTTTTCATTTTTCTACCTTTCATTTTCTAATGTCCACCCTCAACGCTCGCAATGCTCATCTTGCACCTCGACACGTTCCTGTGCCGCACAATGCCTATTTTATCATGTCTTTTCCATTCTGTCAACAAGAAAACAAAAAAATAATTGGTGTAACTCTTTTTGTAGTAGCGACTTACTGACATTGGATTATTCCCACGGAGTATCAGCAGTTCACTCACTTGCGAATGACCGAGTGGCGGGGTACAATGATGCTATCGGTAACGACGGTTGCCGATGTTTTTCGGGTGCGGCGATGTCGCATCTATTCACCTATTTGTCGTTGGATACTGAAAATGCCACAGTATTACGCAGTTTATCGGGTTTTAGAACAGGAAACCGATAGTAAGCGAATTCAGTTTCGTGCCGAACACTATGACGTGCACCCCATATTTAACGATACGGACAGGCATTTTTTGAGTTATGCTTACGAATTGGATGACCTCGATGCCACACAACTCGGAGAACTGCAAAGCCGTGTTCGCAAAAATTATCCAATACACGAGAGTGAAGGTTGGGGTGCTGTCAAGGAGGAATACGGCACTATTTTTCTGATCGAGGGTTCAATTCAAGATCACATTGCTGAGGAAGTTGGTGACGTAACAAAACTGAAACTGAAAGACATGCGGGAGCGGTATGTAGAAGCGAAAACAAACCGTCACTTTTTCGAGATTATTAAACCACTGACATGTTGTATCAATACTGCCAGACGTATTAGAAAAGAAGCCCGGTTGGCGGCAATCGGCGTAAGCGTTCCTGATAAAGAGTTGACCGCCATCATGAAGAGGTCAAAATTGGGACCGCCGCCGACAGATTCTCCACTGGTTAAATCGGCGGCAAAATCGGATGCGACAATCGACACACGTTCTACCCAACGAGAAAAATACGATTCGTTGGATAACGAAGGCAAAAAAGCAACGAAACAAAACGCTGCACTCTACGCATGTAAAAAAGCAAACTTGCACATAAACATAGTGGACATCGAAATTCTTTTTGGTTTACCTGAGAAATCGCTGAACCGAGCCCCATATAGAAGCATAATCGACAGAGGACGCTCAAAGGAAAGACAAGAAAGAGACGGGGTAAGGAAGAGGGTGCGAAAAGACAGGACAAGAAGGGGAAAGATACCGAAATCTTGATAATAACGGCACATCTTGATAAGAAAAAGTGCGTGAAAAGTGCAATTTTTTGCACCTTCTAAAAAAATTATTACCCTTGAAACGTAGGCACTTGCGTTCTTTTTGCGTACCTATTTTCACACTTTGTACGTAGGGTATAAGGCGACCATGTCGGTTGCCCATAACACTGACAAGCATTGATTGCCACTGCTTTCAACCCCAAAGAGCCGCTAACTTTTTGTACAGGAGACTATTATGCAAACTAAACATGAAATTCTATTATTGCCCGAAGTAGCCGAGCGGTTGAGAGTATCGACCGCCACCATAAACCGCCTTTTAGCACTTCGTCGAAAGGGACAAGGAGACTTTCCGTTACCAATATCGAACAACCAAGCTAAATCCAAGGGGAGATGGCTTGCCAACGACATAGATGATTATATCGAATCGTTATCGAATGTCAAGGTTACTCCTCCTGTTCCTCCAAAACGGAATCATGTACGGAATTACCAACAACGGCAGGAGTTGGCAAAAGCAGGGTTGGAAGAGCGACACCGTAAAACGAAAGGAAAGTAGAGAGCATGACATTTGACGACGAGAGTTGGTCTGCACGCAGGTTCGAGTCCTGCCGTCGCAATCTCGGTCAGTTTTCATTGTGAGAACTGCGAGTTATTGGAAGTTCTATTATTAAGGAGAACAGATATGAAAAAGAATTTGTTGGAATCTGGGGCGAAAGACGAGGTGGCACAATGGTTGACCAGAGTGCCAGAGAACAGCACGCCGTTACAAGAAGCGGTTGATGCTGCGAGAGAAGTAGCGTATGCGGTTAGTATCCTTGTCATTTCCATGGACTTGGATGATTTACGAGAGTCCTTGAGAACGGTTGTATCCGCAATGCATGTGTCGGCGGGGTTAAAATGCCCCGATGATATTGACCTTGGGGAAACACCGGCAGAGACAGACGTTGAGCGGGCGTTTGAGGCTCTATCATGCGTAGAGACGGAAGGTCTGCTGGAATGCCTATCGCAAAGTTTTCAGGAAGCGATGGACGTGATCAACGAATGGCGTAATCGATGCGAACCCGACGATGCAGATTCCGGTAGCAACGATTGAGCCACTAACACAAAGAACCGCCCCTGCGTTGAGGTCGGACGCAGGGGATGGTTTAACAACAAAGCCGACCATAGGAGATTTACAATGAAATTGTATAAGCAAGAATTAGTTCGGTTGTTTCTCGTTTCCGAAAAAGAAAAAAACGGCAAATATGCCCTGAAGAAGTTCAGTGGTAACTTGAAGGATTTCAATGAAGCTATCGACATTGACAGTACCCACATGATGGAATTGACGTTCACTCTTTTTGATGATGAGTGTGAGGATGAGTGCTATTATTTTTGTTGTGAAGTAACAGATGATGTGCAACTCTACAAAAACGGGAGACTTTGCCTTGACCTTGGATGCAATGACTGGCTTGTAGTTCGGAACATCGTTGACAAGATTGACGCAGACCGGAGGGCATGTCGATTTTTCCTACTGGGCAATGCTGACCGAACTGCCTGCCGTTGGGTTGTCGCTGTACCGGCAGGCACAGTGTACACCGATGAGCCGCCAGACAACAAGGATAGCAACCGCTAACACACAAGAACGCCTCGCAGGTGTCGAGACCTGCGGGGCATTACCAAAACAAAAACTACTTATAGGAAAGGTATTATACCATGAAAGACAATTACAATCAAGACGTTCGACGAGGTTATAACAGGCTAGACGACATTTTTTCACGAGCAAGGAAATACGCCGAATTGGGATACGAAGTATTCCCGCTTGTCCCCGATAAAAAAGAACCAATTACGCAAAACGGCTGCAATGATGCCACGACCGACCAAGAGCAGATCAATCGTTGGATCGAAGAATTTCCCGATGCAAATATCGGTATCAAAGCCGGTTCAGACGTGCTGATTCTCGACATCGACAATAAAGACGGCAAGAATGGCTCCCTTGATCTTGCCGAGATCGAAAAGGAACTTGGGAGCCTTTCCGATTGTCCTAAAACGGAAACCCCGACTGGCGGCAATCATTTGTATTTCAAACATCCCGGCGTTGAAGTCAAAGGTCAAGCCGGAGTCGAGTGGAAGGGACGTAAAACCGGAATTGACATCAGAGTTGGCAATCAATATGTTGTTGCCCCTACGTCCATTCACCCAGATACGAGGACGAAATATCTGTGGGGAAATAAACTTGTTCCCAAAAACGAATTACCCGGATTACCGCAAGCATGGATCGACCACTTTTTACCGTTGCGTGATAAAGTGGTTCCCAAAGCAAAACCTGCAAACAATCTATCTGCAACTATCGTGGAGACTCCTCGTACCGTGTTCCCATTGGTACTCAACGGTGAAGTCGAACACAAAGCCGTCAAGTACCTCGATACATGTCCCAAAGCGATGCAAGGACGCTCTGGACATAATACCCTATGTTCCGTAGCCCGTGCATTGGTTCGGGGGTTCGCTTTGGGACCTCAAAGAGCGGCGGATATTGCGTGGGAGTATTACAACCTCTACTGCTTTCCCTTTTGGACAGAAGGCGAACGGAAAGATTTTGACCGCAAGTTCTTTGAGGCTGCGAAGTGGAATTGCCCCAAATCGGACGGTTGGTTGCTAAACGATACAGAAGGTAGTGCAAAACTAGAATGGGTTCCATTCCCCGTCGATGAGTTTCCGACTTCGATGAAGAACTACATCGTCGAGTCGGCAAAATCCCTAAATGTCGATCCGGCTTACATCGGAGTATTCACTCTTTCGGTGGTTGCGTCCATGATCGGTTCAGGATTTCGGATACAACTCAAACCCGGATGGCGAGAACCGTCGATTATCAATACAGCCCTTGTCGCCAGTTCCGGGTCGGGAAAGTCACCCGGTATGGATGCGGCGAATGAACCGCTACACATAATCCAGAATAATGCTGACAAAAAATTCATGGAGGCTGAAGCGGATTACGAAAGAGAACTGACCATTTACAAAGCCAAACTCAAAAAATGGAATGAAGGACTGGGGAAGAATCCGAGCAGCACGCCACCGGTCAAACCAATTTCCCCGGTTCCCAAAGCCTATATTGCCGATGATACAACACCAGAAGCATTGATCGAAATTTTGTCAGAAAACCCCTTCGGTGTTTGTATGCCAAAAGACGAATTATCGGGTTGGTTAGGTGGGATTGGTGCTTACGGCAAAGGGAAAGATACGAAAGAACTTGCCTTTTGGCTGGCGGTGCATGGATGTCGATCTCATCGAGTGAACCGTAAAGGAAGTGGAGGCACGAAGAAATTTATTTTTGCCTCTACTCCTGCCGTATCCATTTGTGGCGGTATCCAACCCGGTATGTTGCTGAAAATCTTGACCGAGAACAAACACTTTTTCGATTCAGGATTTATGGCTCGGATACTTTTTGCAATGCCGCCGGATCAGTCCCAACGCTGGACTTATGATGTCGTTTCCGATAAAACGAAAAAACAGTATCGGAACCTAATCAAAGGAATTCTCTCTTGGCGATCCAGTACCGATGGCAATTCCCTGAACCCAGAGGAACCAGATATTATCACGCTTTCGGAATCGGCAGAATTGCAGTTTGCCGATCTCTGCGATGCAAATGGCGAAGAGCGGGAGCAAATGGAATCGGATACGCAAAAGGCGTTTTTTCCGAAATTAACAGGTTACGCAGCGAGGATCGCTCTTGTTTTTCACCTTGTCAAGTGGTGGGATAATGAAACCGTTGACTATGATACTGTCGATGGCGAAACGATGGAATCTGCAATCCAACTTTCACATTGGTTCAAACGTGAGGCACTTCGGATCAATGAGGCGATGCGTGGGGAAGCTCCACAAGTAGACTTGGAGGCAGCAGCGATTATTAGGGTTATTCGCCGAAAAGGCAAACTCACCGCTGCTGATATTGCCCGATATGTACGGACGTATCATGTCAAGGGTGGTTCAGAAAAGGCGAAGATAAAAATGGTGGCGATGGTTCAAAATGGGCAGTTGGTTGCCGATGATCGGGAAGCCAACAATGGGGCAATGGTCAAGGAATTTTCCCTGTCCGATGCCGTCTACGCCAATAATGTCTATGCCATTCCTGAATTTACCGAAAATGGCATAGACGGCGTAGACAATGGCGTAGACGCTGATTTTGATGCTAAACCCAATGAAAATAAGGAGTTAGAGAATGGCGTAGACGGAGTAGACGGTTTCAGGCACGTAGAATGGTATCATGCACTGCCAGAAGAAGTCGAAAAAAGATTGCTCGAAGCCGGATTAGCGGAAGAACCTGATATATCACTGCCCGATGAAGTGGAGATATGGCTTTTAGGGGCCGCAATGGCAGAAGAGTCTGTACAGATGTTGTCCGAAAAGGCGGAGGCGATATGGTCTGCGGCTGCGAGTGAGCCAGTGTAGGTTGAAATTGCCTGTGTTACGGTGCTTATTGCAGCAGTGCCGTCGAGAATGGCTGCATTTCAAGGATTTTGCCACGTTAATGTTGTTGAAATCCTTATTTTTCAGTACAAAATAGTAGTAAGTAATGGTATTTTTCATGATGATAGATTCCATACTTGCGAAGATTTGGTTATTTTTAACTACTACTTTACCCTAATTTTTCAGTGGTGTAGAGAAAATAGCGGCAATGGTGGGACGTATTTGCCGATGAGAGAGCGGAACCTGCCACTGCAACATACTCTCTGCTTGAGGTTGCCATCGACGATTTGGGGAGAACACCACGTGTATTCCGTCTACGTCTACGCCGTTTTCGAGTTTTCCCAAAGAATACAAAGAATACCCTGTCTATTCCGTCTATTTGTCTACGCCATTTGAAAAACCCTTGTTTTTGCAGTGTCAAACGCCATAAATGCCGTCTACGCCATTGTCTATTCCGTCTACGCCATTTTCCGAACCACCATCACTGGACACTTTACCGCTTCCAATGCTTTGGAATAGACCTCCAAGTCGGCATCTGAAAATAGGCAGAATCGCACCAATCGAAGTGCTTCCGGCGTTTCACGGATAAACTTGATGACCGTCTCGATTGCCACCGGAGCGGCTTGCTGAATGGGATAACCATAGATGCCGGTGCTGATCGAAGGAAACGCTATCGACTGACAGTTATACTTAACGGCGAGTTCAAGACAAGTTCGATACGCTGATCGTAACAGTTCCGGCTCATCTGCTGTTCCTCCCTTCCAACGCGGACCAACTGCGTGGAAGACAAACTGTGCTTTGAGGTTCCCGGCTCCACTGATGACAGCACTGCCAGTTGGACAACCCGCCGGATATTTTTCGTTGGTCTCTTTCATAATCGCTGAACCGCCCCGTCGATGAATTGCTCCGTCTACTCCGCCACCACCAGCCAACGAGGCATTGGCAGCATTGACGATTGCGTCAACTTCTTGGTCGGTAATATCACCGCAGACCAATTCGATCCGGCAACTGTTGATGTCAAGGTTCATGTTTTTTGGAAGTGTAAGTAGGACAGCAGAACCATCGTCTACCATGCTATCCGGTGAGCCATCATGTGGCAAGTCGTCCGCAAGATGCAAAATATATTCCGAAACAATATCGCAAAATATCCCGAATAGATTTATCGAAAAATATAAAACACGCTGCCAACGCGAATATTTTACGTTGAAATATATTTCGCCGGATATTTCTCGCATAAACGAGCATTCCGAAAAAATATAAGTCTATGAATAGTAATGAGTTATATTTTATATTTTTCCCCGTTTATCGAACAAAAATATCCGAAAATATCGTGCGAATATCCGAAAATATATTTTTCTATTCCGATTTTCGCAAAATATCCGGGGATAAATATCGCATATTTTTCAATGCGGTGTGCTTGGATTGGTTTATCGCAAAAATATCCGCAGCCGCTACAATGTACAGTGGATTATTTTATAGAAACGAAGCCAAGACGATATGAAAAATAAAACGCAGACAGGCACTGATGGTTTTACCATTGACGAAGAATTCAAAAATCTGCTCCCGCCATTAAACGCTGAAGACTTCGAGAATCTGGAAAAAAGTATCCTGCGTGATGGCTGCCGTGATCCTTTGGTAATTTGGTCAGAGACAGGAATCCTCATCGACGGATACCACAGATACGAAATTTGCACAAAGCATGGACTCCCATTCAAATTTGAAAAGAAATCATTTGCAAATCGAGATCAAGCATTGGATTGGATGATTGAGAACCAAAGAATTCGCCGAAACATGAACCGATTCCAGTGGGCAGAGGTTGTCTTGAAACGCAAAGAGAGCATTGCGGCAAAGGCAAAAGCCAATCAAAAAGCAGGCGGTGGGGCGGTTAGGACGAAATCGTCCGAACCGGTCAGGACTATTGAAAAACTAGCAAAATTGGCAAGGATGGGTTCTACAACTCTAAAGCAGGTTGCGTTTATCCTAAAACATGCAGACCAAAAGACAATAGCAAAACTGCGAAAAGGTGATCCGAATTATTCAATCAATAGTGTTCACGATGAATTCCAAGAACTCGTGAGCAAAAAGAGAACAACGAAATCGCTCCGCTCTAAATCAAAGCAACGGAGTAAATCAGCACCACCAAGTCCTACGAAACCGCTACAAGATTTAGCAGGGCAAATCATCGCCTCCCTTGAAGAATTGGAACTGCAATATCCCGAATTGCATGATCGCATTGACTTCTACAATACCGTGAGCGACTGGGTACACAAGAAAAAAGTCGAATTAACACTGTCGCAGAAAAAGTTATCCTAATTCGGCATACACTTCGTCAACTCGTTTGCAAGCGATGTCAAAAAACCGTGCGTCTCGTTCAATTCCGATAAATTTCCTACCAGTTTTTATAGCGGCAACGCCTGTCAAACCACTCCCTGCGAATGGATCAATCACAATGTCGCCTTCGTTGGTATAGGAACGGATTAAAAACTCCATCAAAGCAACCGGCTTTAACGTTGGATGCAATCCTTTATCCTTTTCGCTCTTGAAATGCAATACGCTGTATGGATGTACAGTGCCATCTGATGTGTGAGTGTATTTTCCCGTGTCCCGATAGACTCTACTGCAATGATTTGTCGTCTTGGTCCCCGCCTTCCCATTCAAAGTCTTCTGCGGATTATACGTCGCAGTATCCCGAAATCCGGGACGACCAAATACCAAAATCTGCTCATGATTCCTCATCGGTTGTTTTCGTGCATTCAAAAAACCGACTTTATTGTTCTTTGCCCAGACCAAATCGTAGCGATACCAACGATACTTCGAGTTGATAAGGTCAATGGAAAACTTGCCGCAACCAAAGAGGACAAAATTTGCGGATTGTTTCGTTCGGCATTCAATAATTTCCCAAAATTTATCAAGCGGAATCCGATTATCCCACTCACAGTCTGTAATACCAAACGGCGGATCGCTGATCACAGCATCGCATTCCACGTCCAGCGTTGGTAAAATGCTAAAGCAGTCTCCACGATAGAGCGTTGCGTTCCCAATTTCTACTCGGTCGGTTTTCATTCGTCAGTCCCCATAGTATTTTTCAATCTATGAGTAACTGTCCCATCAAGATTTTCACCGAACGATCCAAAAATATGATCCTGCGTTTCAAGATTGGTACACCCACGCAACACTCCTGCTGACTGCCTCACGAATGCTGCCAGAATTAGGTTATTCCTTGTCAAGTAGAGTTTCCTTGACATCGGCAGGTGTCCACTACCGGAGACGTGGGGAATATAGTCAGAGCGGCAGTTCTCGGTTTGCATAGTAAAACACTGCCCATAATAATATAGTATGCCCCAATGGGACAAAGGCAGGATTACAAGTGTAGGGTTACTTCAATGTTACCACCTTTTTGGCATCCTTGACCGACTTGATACCTTCCGCCGTAACCGCACGGACTAGGATCGTGTATTTGCCCAGTTCCAAGTCCGTTATCGGCGGGATTGTGATCACGCCCTTGTCCGAAACGGTAACACCACTCACTCCCGGTACAACATCAAATTTGCGTTCTTCGCCAGCAGCATCACGCACCACAACCTCGTAATGCGTCGTATCCGGCACCTTCGATTCCTTCCACGATAGGGTAACAGCATTTGTGTTCTTATCGACGGTTGCCTTGAATCCACTGGCCGCAGGATATTTAGCCGGATTTATTGTCGCCGCACTGATTTTTGCAATAGCAGATACAATGCCAAGTTCATCTGCAACGGCTTGCACGACAAACGTATATTTTGTGTTTGCAGATAGACCCTCTATCGTTGTACCCAGATTGGTTACGCTTTGAGTCAAGGATTCGATGGGATTTACAAGTTTTTTGTCGGTAGCAAGATATACCTTGACCACGTAACTGGTGGTAGGATTACCCGGAACTTTCGCCGGTTCCTTCCAATTCAGAGCGACGCTGTATAATCCAACGGTCGTCTTTTTAAGACTCTTGACTGCCGTGTACTTTGCAGTTGAAGCAGAAATCTTTGTTACTTTCGAGTATGGTGTACCATTTTCGCCACTCTTGGTTTGCATCTCAACCGTGTATTTCGTACCGGCATTCAAGCCAGAAACTTTTACTTCGAGATAGTTCTTTCCTTTGGAATTCTTTTTTGCAGTGATGGTGATCGTACAATCGCCGGAATGAATGGTCAACGGCTCACCACCTATTGTTAGAGCATTGAGTTGCTCCAATGTTATGGTCGCTGTTGCTATGAATTGAGCAGGGATGGTTCGAGTTTTGGGAATCCAGACATCAAACGTAACCTCATCGGCATTGAAGGTCGTAGCGGGAGTCCAAGTGAACGCAAGCGAAGTCAGGGTGGGTTTGGAATCCTTCTTATCGAGTTTGACTCCCTTGATGGTGGCAAGTGTCTTGTCGATTTGAGTTTTGTCGCTTATTATGCCGGGAGTGGGTGCCTCTTGTCCCGTACCGGTTGTGATTATTGTTGTCCGTAATGTCAAGCCATCAAAGTTGGCATTGTTCGTCATTTCGCAGTAAATTTTGGTTCCTTCTGCCAGACCGTGAAAAGTAAATCTACCGTTGTCGTTAATAAAAAAGTTCTGCGGCACCAATGTTCCATCGGCATAGTACCAAATGAAATCAGTTGGAATGTTGCCGATCAAAGGGCTACCGGATAAGTCTAACGTTCCATTGACCGGAAGCGATGCCGGGATGATAACGTCCACTGTCGTTAACACTGGGCAGTACAGTTCAAAACGGTTGCCGAAGGATTGGAATAAATTAACCTTCAAGGCAGTAAACATGCCATTATTATCTCCAATAGAAAGTCCTTCCAATGACAGGCAACCAGAAACATCCAATGATGTCAATGAGGTCTCCCAGCATTCCAAAAATTGCAGTGCCGTACACCCAGAAACGTCCAAATTCATTAACCCGATGCCATCAAAACCTAGAAAGAGAAGTTTGTCGAAACCTGAAAAATCGAGAGATTCGATAAAAATGTCGATGTCCCATGCTTCGCCTCCTCTCAATCCGAGATAAATTAGCCGCATTTCGTTGCTGTTGCTGTCATATTCCCATTCGGCAAGCAGGTTACTGTTTCCATCTTCATCAATGATCTCGAAATTCTTGAGGTAATCGACCATCGCCTTTTCTCTGGCATTGTGGGGCAAGTCAGAAGCATCAAGTTTGATATAACTTGTCGTAATCACCCAATTACCATAAGCAGAATTGATAATTTTGCAATAAACATGTTTTCCGGCGAGAGAGTGATCAAAAGAGAAAACGCCGTTGACGTTTGTGATGAGCGACGGATCAATTTCGTCTACCTCTTCCCATATCTTACCGGGAAGTCCCCAGTCAAGTTCCTCACCACCCCCAGAGTACCAAGTATATGTAGTCGTTCCGCCTCCAGCATTGTGGAAAGATGCCAACTCATTGAAATTCGTTCGTTCTATCGCCCCATCTGTGTCAATCACAAAGGTCTTGGAAATAGTGCCTTGAAAACCGACGGGCAGGGTTACGGTTGTATAAGTCAGAGGGGTAGTGCCAAGTCTCACACGGTTCAATGCAGTGCAGGTGGAGAGGTCGAGCATCGTGAGTTGGTTACTGCCAAAAAGCAGAGATAAAGATTCCAGTGCTGTACAATCGGATACGTCTAGCGTCGTGATCCGGGTACTGTCCAAACGCAGAAATTCCAGTGCTGTGCAACCGGATACATCAAGCGAGGTCAGTCGGGTACCACGAACCCAGACACTTACGAGTGCGTCGCAACCGGACAAGTCAAGATCGCCACTTAAATTGGCTGTCAAGCCACTTATTCCATTTCTATAGCGGCTGATTTCGGTGAGTCGATATTCGCCGTTGATTTCCGTCCATATCGCTTGTCCCTCTATGAGACCATTATTGGCTTTGGCGGCTTCGACTTTGTTCCAGTCGAGAACGTTGTAACCGGTAGTAACAATGCTTGGAGTGGCATCGACAGTTACAGATGGATTGGAATCAAACTCGGAAGTGATACCGCTATTTCTGCATGCAATAACTCGGAAGTAATACTTCGTTCCGGTCGTCAGGTTAGTAATGTCAACGGATTGGGTCATACCACCTAGCACATCCCACTCTCCCCAGGTCCAGTTATGCGTGAAGTTCGCATCGGTGGCATATTCCACAATGTACCATGAAGCATTGGTGACAGCGTTCCAGTTGACTGTAATCGTCGTGGCATTCTTGCTGGTTGCTGTGATGCCTGTTGGTGTATCCAGTTTGGTTGCGGACTCTGGTTTTGTCTTTACAGTTGACGTTGCCGCCGTTGTGGAGAGATCACCCGTCGAATTGACGGCATACACCCTGTAATAGTAAGTCGTGTTGGGGGTAAGCGAATTGTCTACGTAGGTTGTATCAGTAATCGTGTCGATGGTTGTCCAATCAGATGTACCGTTGTTTGACCGTTGTACTTGATATGATGTCGCTCCACCGGTAGGGGCACTCCACGATAATGAAACGCCCGTCGATGTTTGATTTGGACTCGTCAAATTTGTAGGTGAATTGCATAATGTTGTTGCGAAAACTTCGTCTGACCATTCGGAGTTGCCATCGCCGTTTACGGCACGGACTTGGAATTGATACTGCTGATTGGAATCAAGACTGTTAACAGTAATGGTTGCCTTTTCCCCAGAAATTTCAATACTATCGTTGAGGTCATGCCACTGTCCAGTAGTACTGGAACGGTATTGAACTTCATAACCCGATGCACCATCTACCAGAGTCCAAGTCAGTGTAACAGAATTCTCCGTCGTGTCGGTAGTAATAATGGTGACATCATTCGGGGCAGTAAGACCCGGCGTTACAATTTCCTCTGCCGTTGTGAAGTTGCCGGTTGCTGCTGTTGCGGAGAAGTCTCCCGCCGAGTTGACGGCATATACCCTATAATAGTAAGTCGTGTTGGGGATAAGCGAAGCATCCTGCCAGTCCGTACTGATAATCATTCCTCCGGTAAAGATATTCATCCAATCGCTTGCTCCGTTGGCAGAACGTTCCACTCTATACGATGCCGCTCCGCCAACCGGGGCAGTCCAAGATAATGAAACACTCGTCGTTGTTTGGGTTAGGCTCATCAAACCAGATGGTGCATTGCAGAGTGTTGTGGCAGACTTCGCAGAGGAAGGATCGGAATCGCTAATCGTTGTTCCATTGCCAAGTGCTACAATGCGAACATAATAGAGTGTGTTTGCACTAGATACTGTAATGGTCGTCGAAGTGGTTGACGTAGAGGAGTCTGAGTAGAAAGAGCCAGCAAATGTCGAACTGGTCGAACACTCGACCCTATAACCGTTGGCGTTAGTTACCGGACTCCATGTAACGAAGATGGCATTGCTACTGGTCGCAGTTATATCACCAAGTGTCGGGATGGGAAGTTTTGTTATCTCCGGTGGCTGTGTCGTCGCATTCGTTGTCGATGTAGCAGAACCACTTCCGTTCGTTGCCGTCAGTTGGAATGTGTATGTCGTGTCCGCTGTCAAACCTGTAATAGTTGCACTTTCGGCATTCGTTGCGGGAGCAGTCCATGTTGACCACTCCAAGTCGGTCGATTTTTTGTATTCCAACGTGTAACTGGTCAGTCCATCTTGGAAATCCCATTCAAGCATGACGGAATTTTCTGTTTGTGCTGTACTTCGGAAATCCACTGGGGCGATTGGTGGCATGATTGGTGGCACAACTTCATCATATTCGTAGGCTCCAATGTCAACGGTGCCATGTATGATCCGAGCGTTACCCGCTAGGTCTTTCGTAATCCATTCCGGTACATAGATATTGTTTCCCTTGTTAATTGCTTGCGAACCGGTGATCAAGTGGAAATCTCCGGTTGCGGCGTTAACAAAAAGAGGCAAGGCGGAATCGTAAACAAAATTCCCTGTACTTCCAGTCGCCCACGCAATATTTGCCGTCAGGTTATTGCAGCCAAAAATCGTTCCAAAGTTCAAGTCTATATTTGTATTGGCATTTTGAACGACTATCGTATTGTAAAGTTCTATCGTACCTGAAAATCTGTAAATCCCTACGCCATAAGTACCGGAGTTTCCTGCAATCGTACAGTTTGCAGCAGTAAGCGAACCAACATTGTAAATTCCACCACCGTAGGAAGATGTATTTCCTGCGATCAGGCAACCGAGCAGCGTTAGTGAACCGTCGTTATAAATTCCCCCGCCGTTACTTGCTTGTCCATTTGTGATCGTCAATCCTGCCAAAGTAACCACCGCACCACTGGCAATGTTGAATCCCCGTGATTTTTGGTTGGCATTGATGGTAATGTTAGCACCGACTGCATCAATGGTGATGTTTTTGTCAATGTAAAGTTCACTACCGAGCGTTATGGTTTTGCCATGCAATGACGGAGCAAAGGTAATGAACATACCTAAACCGTGTGTACCGGCAAGGACAATCGCTTGACGGAGAGAGATTCCATCTGTCGGTCTGGCACTATCGCTCAATGACGTTACTACAATCGGGTAGAGTTCGCTGGCATATTCATACGCGCCGATGTCAACGGTGTCATTCATAATTCGAGGAATGCCCAAAATATCGGTTGTTATCCCCGCCGGTATAAGAGTATTGCTCCCTTTATCAATCGCCTGCGAACCGAAAGCTAGACGGTAGTCTCCGCCTGCGGCGTTAACGAATAGCGGTTGACTTGAATTGTAACCAATCAAGTTATTGTTACCAGTAAAACTTCCAGATGTATCCTCCCCAGAATTTAGTGCGACAATCGTGTTCGCAACCACACTTGCGTTGAATATCCCACCGCCACCAGATTTAGCCGAATTTCCTGCTATTGTGCAGTTTATCAACTTTGCACCGCCATAAGAACCACCGCCGTAACCGGGAGTATTAAGAGCATAAGTAGAAGTTGCTGTTGCTGAGTTTGCCACTATCACGCAGTTTGTCAAAGTGCCATTACTATGAATCCCACCGCCGTAAGCATAGGCATAAGCACGAGCATAACCATTATGGGTACCATTAGCCGTTGCCGAGTTTGCCGAAATCGTGCTGTTTAATACTGTCAACGTGCCACTACTATAAATCCCGCCGCCATAAGCATCAGCGTTGGCTGTGGCAGTACCCGAAAAAGCGTAACCAGTGGTTGTGGTAGCATTAGCAGTTGCCAAGTTTGCTGAAATCATGCTGTTTGACACCGTCAACGTACCACTGTTATAAATTCCACCACCGTGAGCATTAGCACGAGGGTAATAAGAAGAGGCGGTAGCTGTAGTAGAGTTTGCCGAAATCGTGCAGTATGACACCGCCAATGTGCCGCCGTTATATATTCCACCACCGTAAGCATCGGCAATGGTGATATCATTGCCACTGACACTTGTACTTACTTGCCCATTTGTGATCGTCAATCCCGCCAGTGCGGCTGTCGCAGTGCTACCAATGTTGAACACTCGTGATTTTTGGTTGGCATCAATGGTCAAATCTGCCGTACCGAGCGAGACAATCGTAACGGTTCCTCGTGTTGCGGCATTGATGTTGATAACCAACTCCGTACCACCAAGTGTGATTTTGTTCTGCGTTGCCGTAGTGCGGACAACGATAATGTCGTTCTGCGACGTTACCCCTGCTCTGTTAATGGCAGCCCGAATACCTGCATCAGAAAAAGCAAACGAGTTGGTAGTATTGATGGGATCAGTACCACCGACCTCGATGAAATTATAATCGGCGAAGTTTGTAAGGTTCAAGTCAGTATATTGACTTTTGATTGTAGAAAAGTCCCCCAGCGTTACCGAGAGCAATTCCCGCTCTTCGAGTTCCTCGATTCGGCAAATGCGTCCACGTAGCCGCTTGCGTTTGGCTTGTGATGTGTTCGACAAAGGTTTTTCGTTACTAAAAAGGCTATTGATGAAACCGGAAAACATGGGACACCTCAAAGACACTGTTAAAATATCAAACCGAGCAACGGCGACAAGAGTCCGCTCAAAACGGGAGCGGCACGCAAACAGAAAACGGAGTAATCCCTCTAACCAAAGAGGTGCATTGCAAAAAAAATGTAATGCTGATTTTATCCGCAGATACACACGCACACTCCCTCTACGGGAGCCACGCAACTTTGTGTATCACTGATAATCTTCTACCCGGTTACCCAGTGGTTGTGTAGAAAACCATCGTTCGCCTAAGCGATTTTCTGCTACTCGTTGACGTACTCTAACCCAATCCGCCCAGTACGCACCGGAGCGGTATTTCTAATTTTGGGACAGCATAGCATATTTCTCTGGCTATTTCAACTGCTCCTACGATTACAAACGAGCAATTATCGTGCCAAATGAGCAAAATCTCGATGGAATGACTGGAAACCTTTTGAATTTCGGCGTAATATAACATGAATCCAATTTTTCCTGACACTACATCATGTATGGTGAATTGCTGGATTCTGTATTTTTTTGCAAAAGTGTATCATTTTAACGCACTTGCGGGCATTGCCACTGTCCGAGTTAAGGTTATCGGCAAGCGAACCGCTCGCATTGCTGTACAGTATTATCTACCAAATTCCGACAGATTTTTAATCCATCGGAAAAAATAACGCCCCCATCAAACCGTTTCCGATCCGACGGGAGCAAACCAATGCGGGGCTATCTGCCCGACATGTCCATGATGCCTTGCAGCATCACGATCATAAGGATGGCGATCATGATATTTTCCATGAGCCACCTCCTTTCAAAGTCTGCCGCTCTGGGCGGCAAGGTAAAGCCACAAGAGCAGTATTGCTAACATGGCTTTTGCAATAAAATCTTCCATAAAGACCTCCATTTGGTTAGAGTTCAATGAAAAATCCCGCCAGACCGT
>Ga0082212_10004361_pt1 | contig 19619 bp, 19 predicted proteins | sample TergutNt197P3_FD_71548 | JGI IMG/M metagenome (GOLD analysis project Ga0082212, IMG submission 71548) | Neocapritermes taracua P3 segment gut microbial communities from Petit-Saut dam, French Guiana - Nt197 P3 | ecosystem: Host-associated > Arthropoda: Insects > Digestive system > Gut ... | reverse complement strand
CCAGCATGGAGTAAAAATCCAGAATGGCATCAATGGAACCGGAAGATGAACCATATGCAACTCCTGCCCTGCCGTTTCTGAGTTCCGCTTCCCCCCACAGCCCAGCGTCTCTCAGCGCAAGCTCAGTTGTATATACAGAAAGAATGGCAACGCGTCCCATAGATCGCGTTTCTTTTCGTCCAAAGTGTTCCGGTTTCTCAAAACCCACTATGGGGGCCGCCAGGCGGGTGTGCATATCCTTGAATCTGTCCCATTCATCCATTCTACGGACACAGTTCTTGCATGTTCTAAGGTTCTGAAAAAATTGCTCCCTGTCCAACCCCAATGGGCTCAAGATGCCGATACCGGTAACAACAACGCGCCTGGACATTAATTAAGACCTCCGTTTACGGAAATCACCTGTCTTGTAATATAAGCTGCTTCAGGTGAAAGAAGAAAGGCTGCAACGGCTGCCACTTCCTCAGGTTTTCCAACACGACGCATGGGAATAAATTTTTTCATCATTTCCAGGTCAACATCCTGTGTCATATCTGTCTCAATCAATCCTGGCGAAATACTGTTTACCGTTATTTTGTGCTTCGCAAGCTCCAGGGCCAGAGCTTTTGTCGCGCCAATCACACCTGCTTTGGCAGCACTGTAGTTGACCTGACCCCTGTTACCCATTTCACCGGAAACCGAAGAAATCGTTATTATTCGCCCGGGTTTTCTTGTTCCCACCATCTCCATGATAATTGGCTGAAGGATATTGTAAAAACCGTTCAGGCTGGTACCAACAACATTGTCCCACTGCTCCCCTGAGAGAATTGGAAAAGGAGCATCCGCAGCAATTCCGGCATTGCAGATTACACCATAGTACACGCCGTTTGCTTCAATATCTGCGGCCAATACTTGTGAGCTTTCCTGTCTGTCGTTTACGTCGAATTGGAGTATGCGGGCAGAGCGACCTGTTGATTCTATTTCAGTCTTGGCATTTTCTGCCTCATCAAGTCGAGAGCGGCAATGGAGTATAATCCCATACCCCTTTTCTGCCAGATAAAGTGCTATGGCTCTGCCTATGCCCCGGCTGGAACCTGTTATCAATACCTGCTTATCCATTTAGCCCGTTCTCCACAATAAAGCTCTCAGGGTTTTCCGGTGAAAAAGCAATCACATCTGCCATAGCGCAAATGCTATCATCCTGGCCCCTGATTTCACATTTATAACTCCCCATAGAACCATCATTGAATAGTTCCTCTGCTTCTACTGTATAAGTCATGCCCGTCTTATATGCTTCAACTCTGTTTGCATACTTTCTCGTGCCCAACAAGAAACCTATTTTTGGCTTCCCTTGATGTCCCCTTTTTTCTTTGTCGTGGATTCCAGAAAGAGTACCCATGGTTTGTACCATGCACTCAAGACCAACATAGGGTGGAATGCCACCCAGGGTTTCGTTGAAGAACAATGATTTTTCTGTTACGTCAAATTGGGTGCTTATGGACATTTTCTCAATGTCGTATGAAAGCACCCTATCAATCAGGATCATGGGCGGCTGGTGCGGAAGCAATTCTTCGAGGTTGCAGTATTTATTGTTTTTCATGCTTCCCTTCTCAAAACCATGCTGACGTTGCTCCCCCCAAAGGCGAAAGAGTTACTTATAACATATTTCAGGCCCAAAACACTGCCCCCATCGGAAATACGTATAGGTGCGATTTCATGATCGACCTCTCCATCCCATGGATGAGGTGGAATTTTCTTTTCTGGGTTCAAACGCTCGTCAAGCATAAGACAGCAGTGCGCCAGCTCCACGGCTCCTGAGGCTCCCAGCGTATGACCGATGAGCGGCTTTGAGGAACTACAGGGAACATCACTACCTAAAACGTCATAAACAGCATGGCTCTCCGCCACGTCGTTGTGCTTTGTCCCCGTTCCGTGAAGGTTGATGTAGCTAACATCCTTCGGGCTTATCCCTGCTTCTTTCAGGGCCATGCGGATTGCTTCGGCGGCATATTTTCCATCGGGAGACGGAGCCGTCATATGGTGGGCATCCGATGTTTCACCAATACCTGCGATACAGAAACCGCTCTTTTCGCGGCTGACAATGAATAATGCCCCTGCCTCACCAATGGTGATGCCATCGCGGTTCTTGCTGAAAGGATTTGAATAGCCTTCAGACAGGGCTTCAAGTGAATAAAAGCCGTTGCATGCAAATGTGGCGAGTGGATCTATGCCTCCGGTGATAACTGCATCGCACGCCCCTGCTTCTATCAGGCGGTAAGCGGCTTTAAATGCCTTTGCACTGGACGTGCAAGCCGTCGAAATGGTATAAGCAGGTCCCGTTATTCCAGTGTATGCTGCAATGAAATTTGAAGGCAGACCCATGTCCAATATGTTTACGCCAAACCAATCCGGAAAATTGCCCATATCTACAAAAGCCTGAGCCGACACCTGTGTTTCAGGAATCCCTGCATTGCTGGAGCCTACGATTACACCAATCCTGCGTTTACCGTATTTGTCGAGTAACTCGTCTATTTCATTTTTCAGTTTGTTAAGGCAGTACAAGGAAATTCTATTACATGCTAAATTCGGGAAACCCTCCGGGATTTGTGACAGCACACCAGTCCTGATCGTCCCAAAGCGGAGCGAACGACCAAAAACCAAATCATCCCGCAAAATCATTCCCTTTTTGTCTCCGGTCAAAATTCCCTTGAGGTCATCTTCAAGACAGGTGATTAGTGAAAAGGCCTGGATGTAGAGATTAAGTGCCATTAGTTTTCCTGTTGCTTAATCAGGTATGAGTACGACCTTTCGTTATTGATGAATTCAATGTCCTCCCCGTTGCGGACAATTTTAACGATGGCCTGGTCTCCACGGTACAGAGTGCGCACTGCACCTTCCTCACTGAATGTCATTCCCTTTGGAAGTGCCTTGTTGATCGCTTCAGCAGGAAAATATGTCAGTTGAATATCAAAAAGCACATATTCAGGTCTGATATTGGCAACGGGGATAAGGGGAGAAAAGTCGTATTCCATTCCCAAAGCACCGTATTTGATCGTCATTATTCGCGCCATTTCCGCAAAGAGTGTTACCTGCATATCCTCAGAAGACAGCCTGACAATACCGGTTAACACCTGTTTGCTATTGCCATAGGTGCCCATGATTTCCTGTACACAGGTCAGTTCGCCACCATAGGCACCAGGTGGCAGGAGTGACATTCTGACATCCTGGGAGATAAAAAATTCATGTGAGTGCCTCACTTCATAGGTCCTACATGCACTTATCAGCAATATTTGTAACAAAAAACAAGTTATGCGTTTCATGGAGTTATTGTACTGCATTCTGCATGCGTTTCTTTACCAATAAATTGCACTATTACGCCAATGGCGATGAAATGCCGGATATCGCTTTCATTGCCCTACCCATGACTACACTGTTAGCTGTGGACTATATTAATACAAGATGCTACAATTCAACATTTACGAAAATCCAGCTGTAGAATGTCTGCGATACAATTGTTTTTTTGTGAAAGTTTGTGATATGGTTTTCATTTCACTGATTTCATGTTTTCAGTGGTCTCAATAATGGAAATAAAGGAAACGTGTTACATGGACATGACAGACCTTGAGAACGAAGTTAAAGCACTCATTGTTAGTGCCCTTGATCTGGAAGGTGTTAAGCCAGAGGATATTGAGACGGACGCACCGCTCTTTGGGGAGGGTTTGGGTCTGGACAGTATTGATGCACTGGAACTTGGCATGGCACTGAAGAAAAAATTCAAGATCGACTTCAAGTCTCAAACTGAAGAAAACCGCGCCCACTTTGCTTCAGTTCGCGCCCTTGCGAAATTTGTTGCCGCATCCAAAGGGTGTTAGAATGCTCGATATAACAAGTAAAGAAGCTATTTTCAGTGCTATTGCAGACATTCTGGAAAAGGACTTTGAGTGTTCACGCGAATCCCTTGTTCCCGAGGTAAATCTGTTTGAGGATTTGAACCTGGATAGCATTGATGCCGTTGACCTGATAGTCAAACTGAAAAAAATTGCAAAAATAGATGTCAAGCCGGAGGACTTCAAGCAAATCAGGACACTTTGGGATACTACGGAGGTAGTTCACAAGATACTCAACGATCAGCAGAAGTGAGTCTTCTCCTGTTTTTGCTACCATGATTCCCCGCATGGATGACTGATGAAAAAAGTGGCACTCATGGTTTTGGCAGTATCTTATCCCTTTGCAGTTTTCTTTGCACTGAAATGGGGCTACTCGCCCAAATTGCTTTCGCTGATACTGATCCTTGCCGCGCTTTTTCAGTTCAATACCCAGAAAATCACGCTTTTACGAAACACATTCCTGGTTTGTGCCATCCTTTTGGTCTCAGGGCTATTGTTGTACAACGATGAAATATTCCTTAAGCTCTACCCCGTACTGATAAGTGTTTCTCTGCTTGCAGTCTTTGCTTTCAGCCTCAAATTTCCACCAAGTGTCATTGAGCGATTTGCCCGTATAAAGAACCGTGACCTGCCACAGCATGCCGTTGCTTATTGCCGCAAGGTTACGTTGGTCTGGTGCTGTTTTTTCGCTCTGAACGCTTCAATTGCGCTCTATACAATATCTCTCTCTGTCAGGGCCTGGATGCTCTACAATGGATTTATATCTTACGTTTTGATTGGCCTTTTGATGGCAGGCGAATTTGGCTTTAGAATTTATTACATGAAGGACAAGAAACATGGTTCTCAGAACCTTGAATGATTTTTTTACCAATGATTCAGGGGCAGACAGGGTACTATTCCTGCATGGGGGCAATGAATATACAAAGACGCAGGTAACCAACCTCATTAAGAAGCAGATGGTTGCAATCAGAAAATTTAAGAGTTCGGAAGTAATTCTGCATACCCATGACAACTTTCGATTCATAATTGGCTTTTTCGCCCTATTGCACAGTGGTAAAAGCGTCATTCTTGCATCCAACCTACGCGAAAATACACTGAATACAATAGGAGCAAAAGAAATCCTATCGGATATTGACATTGAGTTCGCAGGTGAAGATGCAGAGATAACTCCGTTTTCGCCATCAGATTCTAAGGTAGTGTTTTTTACCTCGGGCAGTACTGGTGAACCAAAACGTATTCCTAAAACGTTTGACAGTCTCTACAAGGAATTAGCTTCTGTTGATGCCCTGTTTTCACCGCTCTTGCGTGAAGAGACAGTAGCACTTGCAACTGTGAACATGTTTCACCTTTTCGGCATGACATTCTCTTTTTTGTATTCATTGGCCAGCGGCTTTTTGATTGATACCACCCTGGTTGAAACACCGGAGTCGCTCGCAGCAGCACTTGATACGCACAAAAATACGTTTGTTATTACATCTCCATTGTTTTTAGACTCTTTGGGACGCTACAGGGACATGTACGCTTTCACATCCAAACCCTATCTGATTGTCACATCAGGCGCGCCTCTATCAAGCGAGGGCGCTCTGGCTACTAAAGAGCTTTTTGGCATTTCTGCGTTTGAGATTTTTGGCAGTACTGAAACGGGCGCAGTAGCCAGTCGAAAACAGATCGAAGACGAAAAATGGACAATTTTGCCATACGCCAAAGCACACACAGGCTCAGATGGCAGGCTGGTAGTAACATCTGATTTCATGGATTATGACGAATTTGTAATGGGAGATGCCGTTGAATTTGTTGATGACAATCACTTTTTACTGAAAGGTCGAATTGATCGGATGGTAAAGATTGATGCAAAGAGAGTTTCCCTGCCTGAACTTGAGATTGCCATGAGCGCTCATGACTTTGTACGCAAAGTCTATTGTCTGCCAGTTACTGACAAGAATGGCCGTATCAGAGTGGGTGCCTGTGTTTGCCTTAACGATGCGGGTCGTGATTACCTAATAGCACAGGGGCAGAAAAACACAGTCCGACATCTCAAAGAATACATGGCAAAGTATGCCGATAAAACTGCCATACCATCGCGATGGCGCTTTGTAGATGAGATTCCGGTAAATGAGCAAAGCAAGATATTATCAGGAGAAATAAACGCCCTCATGCAATCTGACATAACTGAGCCTGTGGTTATGAAAAAGAGTACAACGGGGAACTCGGCGGATTTTGAGATTGTCTTTCTTTCCGAGAACATCTGTTTTGATGGTCATTTTCCTACTCATGCAATACTCCCTGGAGTGGCTCAGGTTCATTTTGCAGTCCATTTTGCCCAGCGGAAATGGAAAATCAATGGGAATCTCAGAGAAATTCAAAAACTAAAATTTTCAAAAATCATAGCACCATTACAGAAGATCAAACTGATACTAAAACATTCAGAAAAGGAAGTTTTTTTTCAGTACTGCGATGAAGGCGGTACCGCCTGTTCCTCTGGAATACTCCTTTATGTTTAAACCCTGCATTGTAGTCCCTGTATATCGGCATGCTAAACAATTTGTGGCTTTTTCAGCATGTCTGCCAAAGGATATATCTGTAATCATCATCGATGACGGCAACATAGATGAGGATGCCAGGCTATTGGAGAATCTTGGTTTCCCGCTAATACGCTTTACTGAAAACCAAGGTAAAGCAGCTGCTTTACTGGCGGGGATGAAAAAAGCAATGGACGAAGGGTATTCACACGTCCTCCAGATCGATGCTGATGGTCAGCACGATCCAGATGATATTCCGAAATTTCTCAGTACTTCACAGGAAAATCCAAATGCTCTCATCAACAGTTGTCCTCTTTATGATGAAAACGCGCCAAAATTGCGGGTCTATGGCAGAAAAATTACAAATTTCTGGGTATGGGTCGAGACAGGAAACAATAAAATAATGGATGCCATGTGCGGCTTCAGGGTCTATCCGCTTATGGCGATGTCTCCAATACTGAAGAGGGGACTTGTCTTCAAGAGAATGGGCGTAGACATAGAATTATTGGTCAGGGCATGTTGGGAGGACATTGAAATAATCACCCTCAATACCAAAGTTTCTTATCCTGAGGATGGAATAACAAATTTTTCCTTACTGAAAGACAATATGAATATTTTTGCGTTGCACACATTGCTTGTTTGTACGAGGCTAAGGAGGCTTGTTTTTGACTGAAACAACTATTAGTGCGGAAATCGAAATCAAAGTCCCTTTCTATGACGTGGACTCGATGAATATTGTCTGGCATGGCAACTATGTCAAATATTTGGAAGATGCGCGCTGTGCATTGCTAGAGAAAATTGCCTATAGCTATGATGTCATGCTGGATTCCGGCTACGGCTGGCCCCTTGTGGGTTTAAACGTCAAGTATATCAGCCCTGGCCGATTCAATCAGAAGATTAAAGTCCGTGCAACACTGGATGAATTTGAAAATTGCATCAAGATCAAATACATCATTTCAGATACGGAAACCGGAAAAACTATTGCCAAGGCAGAAACTGTTCAAATGGCTATTGACATGAAAACCATGCAATCACTTTATTTCAGTCCTCAGATATTGCTGGACAGAGTAAGGAGTTACCATGAAAATTCATAAGCTGTTTTTTTTATTCTTATTGCTGACCTCTGGTGCTGTAGCCCAGGACATTTATGTACCGGATTTTCTGTCCGGCAAGTTCACACAAACACGGGAAATAAAGGAAGCAGGCATCACACTGAAATCAGAGGGTTCATTTTCCATCCACAAGACCAAAGGAATCAAGTGGACTGTAGAAAAACCATTTCAACACACAATTTTGATCTCCCCTGATGCTGTAGTTGAAGGAGGGGAGATTGCAAAACAATTGGCATCAATCATGGGTGGGCTGCTCGTTCAGGATTTGCAGGCCCTGCAAAAATTCTTTGAAGTGAAGCAGACGATCAGAGGAGATGGATTCGAAATGAATCTTAAAACAACAGACGAAACAATTGCCAAAGTTTTTTCAGAAATTATCATAAAAGGAAGAAAGTACGTGGACTCAGCCATACTATTCAACCAACAGGGGGATAAAACTACAATCAACTTTTCAAACCTGCGGGAATCTGCTGAAGATTTTTAGAAAATGCGAAGATCTGTATTATTTTTTGCCCTTTACACCTTTGCGATTGTTGCCGTTTTTTTTGTCCGGCCTTTCATACTGAAGACAGACATTCTGGATGTTGCCCCGACTGTGAGGGAAGACGCGGAAGTTACAGAGGCACTGGACAGGCTCACCAGAGCCTATACGAATAGACTGAACATCCTCTTTGGTGCTAGTGAACTCAGCAATGCAAAGAATGCCGGTGTTTTTTTCAAAGACAGCCTGATACTGAGTTGCGTTCAAAGCCTTGAACGCAAAGAACGCCAAAGTTTTTTCAAACGCGAGCAGAGTACCCATTATCAAGAACTTGCGGGCAACGGTGTTCCGCCGCCTTCATACCAGGTTGATCCCGATTGGATGCAACTTGGTATGACCGATCAGCCCTTCAAGGTGCAGTTTCTCATCAGCGAGCAAGAAAATGATTACCTGGGCCTACTGTCAGCATTCAATCACCGGTTGTTGTCAGACAATACTGCCCGTCTTTTGGAAACGGGCGATTGCGAAACCATAAGAAACAACGCATTGGCAATGCTCTTCAGTCCTGTCGCCATAAACCTTTTGCCACTGGAGCATGACCCCTTTCTCCTGGCAAGTGATTTTATGATGAATCTAGGTATTACCAAATCAAGTTTTTTCCCAAACCAGGGAGTTCTTACAGTCAATCAGGATGGCGTATCCTATGCTTACATGACAATAGAGTTGGATAATTCTTCTGCATCCTATCTAAAACATGTTTTCCACGAAATTGAGAAGGCAAAAGCCTTAACACTTGAGTATTTCCCGGATGTTTCAATAAACATTTCTGGCGTACCGACTCACAGTGCGCGTGCAATCGCAAAGAGCATCGCTGAAACCAACCTCATAGCCTGGGCTTCGGTTATTCTCCTGGTCCTTATCTCGTATGCTGTTTTTCGGTCGGCGAAAAGTTTTTTCTACGCTCTTTGCACTGTTGGAGTGGGTATAGTCCTTGCATTTATGCTGACTTCAGTCATTTTCGGCGAAATACACGTGCTTGTTCTGGTGTTTGGAGCGAGCCTGATTGGCCTCTGCCTCGATTACCATATCCACTACTTTGCGGAAAGGGGCATTTCAGACCAACCATGGTCAAGTATCGGCAGGGCAGTTAGTATTTGCCTCATCACCAGCCTTGCAGGCTTTGGAGTCATGATGCTGTCAGGTGTACCCATTCTCTTGCAAATAGCCGTATTTGCATCAATTGGTCTTACAAATGCTTATTTTATTATTCGCTTTCTATATCCAGTTTTTCTTCCAAAAACAAATGTCAGAGCCATTTCTCCAATAGTCAATCGCCTGGAAAAACGCCTTGCCGAGGCTGTCAGAGCAGTGTTTAGAAAGCATTCAGCCATTAAAATAGCCATATTAGTGCTATTTTCATTGGCAGGTATTCTACAGTTGAGATCAGGTGATGATCTGAAAAGTCTTTACAAGCCTGAAAAAGATTTGATTGAAAGTGAGGCCCTGTTCGCCAGAGTTAGCGGTACCTCCTCTGCGCCTGTGATGGTAGTAATACAGGGCACCCATGAACAGGATGTTCTGGAAAAGGAAGAGCTTTTCAGAAACTTGCTACATGATATTAATCACAGGGCGGCCTCACAGGCCATTCCTTCGCACAGGAGACAGAATAGAAATTTCGCACTGACAGAAGACCTATATAATAATGAGCTGGATACACTCCTCTCTAAGATGGACACTCCACAAGGCATAAAAAAACGGATGTTCGACCACCTCATTGCTCAAAAAGACAGACATCTGGAAATTTCTGAGATACCAGATTCCTTGAAATTTTTGCTTTCTGAAAAAAATTCCGTCATTTTGGTCGAAAATGCGACAAACAAGACTGAATTGGCGAATCTGGCAAGAGAGGGAGGTGCTCATTTCAGTGATCGCATTCAGGAAATTTCTCAGTTACTAAATGACCTAAGGGAAAGAGCAACTATTATTTTACTTTTGGTGTTTGCTGCTGTATTCAGTGCCATAGCCATTGCATATAAATCAATAAGAGAGGCATTTTCCATGCTTATACCTGCATTTTTGTCTGTTCTCCTTACTCTGGGAATTCTGGGTTTTGCCGGGGAGCAGATTACACTTTTCAACATCCTTGCTTTATTTTTGGTGATCTGCCTGGGGGCTGATTATGTCATTTTTCGCGTAGAAGGAAGAGATACCACCAGCCATACCGGTACAGCAATCGCCCTGTCCTGCCTTACAACAACCGTGGCTTTTGGCGCACTTGGTTTCACCAGCTTTGCAGTGACCAGGGCACTTGGTATTACGTTGGGTCTTGGTATTGCGATAGCCTACCTCCTATCTCCACTGGCAACACTATCGCTAAAGCGTGACCAGCTACTAGTCCGGCTTGACAAAAACACACTTAACCGATAACTGGCAACTGATAACTAATAATCAACACGAGGGACAAAATGACCGGGCATTACAGAAGAGAACGAAAAGATACGATGACACTGCCCGATGCACTCAGAGAAGCGCATCGGATTGCTTTCTACCCTATGCTGTATCAGGCCATTCGCTCCATGGTGAAATTCGGCATTCTTTCCCTCATCTGTGAAAGGAATGGTATTGGCCGAAAAGAAATAATCACGAATTCAGGACTTTCAGATTATTCTGTCGGTCTGATGCTGGATATTGCACTCTTGGAAAAGATTGTCCGAAAGCAGGACGGAAAGTATTTCCCAACGAAGTTAGCCCAGGTACTAAACGAAGATAGAGCTGTGCAAGTCAATATGGACTTCATGCATGATGTCTGTTACCAAGGTGCTTTCTCCCTTGATGCCTCTTTTGAAACTGGAAAACCGGAAGGACTTAGCGTTTTCGGCAACTGGGAAACGATTTACCAAGGCCTGCACTACCTGCCCGAAAAAGTCCGGGAGGTCTGGTTCAACTTTGACAATTACTACTCCGACCTCGTCTTCGATATTGCAGTCAAAGAAGTCAGTAAAAACAACCCGGAAATGGTGTATGACATAGGCGGAAATACAGCCAAATTTGAAATCGCCCTCTTTAAGGCCAGTAACAACGCTCGCTGTCGGATCATAGATCTGCCATTGATGCTTGAAAAAGCAAAAGATAATCTTACACAGGCCGGTTTTGTGGACAGGGCAGAATTCACTCCTATGGACATCCTCGATCCAGAAACTGAGATTCCAAAAGGGGCAGACGCAATTTGGATGAGCCAGTTCCTGGATTGTTTTTCACCGGAAATGATTGTTTTTATTTTGAAAAAAGCAAAAAGAGCGCTTAATCCCAGTGGGCGAATCTTCATACTGGAGCCTTTAATTGACGACAATAACGATGTTGCAGCCATGGCACTAACAAACATATCCCTATATTTCACCTGCATGGCCAATGGGTACAGTCGGATGTATCGCCAGCCCGAAATGGAAGAGTTCGTAACCAAAGCTGGACTAAAAGTTCTGCATGCCCATAAGGACATTGGCGAATTCAACTACACCCTTTTAGAGTGCATCATTTGAACATGGCTAAATGGACGCAGGATAAAGAATTTGGAACTGGAAATTTCAGACTCTATCTCCTTTTGAGAGTTTATCGGTTTTTCGGAAGAAACATTCTCAAAGTATTGATCTTTCCCATCGTTCTTACTGCATTTGTCTTCATGAAAAACGCCCGTAGAGCGTCCTTCGAGTATTTTGAAAGACTTTATGCGTTCAGTGAAATACCTGAACTGAAGCCATCCTGTGCAAAAACATTTCGCCATTTTTATTCTTTTGCAACCGCTCTCGTTGACAAAATCGGTGCCTGGATTGGAGACATCACAGAAACAGAGGTGGAATACAAGGACGAACCCGCAGCAGATCTTTTTTTTGAAAGCCTGAAGGCAGGAAAGGGTGTTTTCATACTCTGCTCCCATTTGGGAAATATTGAACTCCTGCGTGCTATGGCAGCCAAGCGGAAAGAAAAAATTGTAGTAAACGGCTTTATTGAAGCAGAGCGAACACAGGAATTTAATGCCTTTATTGCCAGAATGAACCCAGACGCTGTCCTGAATCTGATTCCCATCAAAGACATAGGCATCGAAACGGCATCTCTCATCAAGACAAAACTTGAGGAGGGTGAAGTAGTTGTTATGGCAGCTGACAGGGAATCGGCCATGAATGAAAAAAGTAGCGCACTGCTCCCTTTTTTAGGGGGCAAAGCATTTTTTCCCAAGGGGGCATTTCGTTTTCTCAAAGTAATGAAGTGTGATTTTTGCTTCGTCTTCATCTGCCAGAATGAAACCGGAAAATATGATGTCCACATTGATTATCATGATGCCGAAAAGGCCCGGAATCCTGACGAAGTGATGAAAAAATATGTCCTTTGCCTTGAACATTTCGTCTTGAAATATCCATACCAGTGGTACAATTTCTATAACTTCTGGCACTGAGCCAGAATTGAAACCATAAAGGGAAAACCATGAAAAAAATACTCGCCCTCCTGGCTTTCGTAATCATTACTTCCAGTAACGCGCTCCTTGCCCAAGGTACCGCTTCAACTAAGCCTCGCACTTCGGAGGTGTATGCAACCAACAAATCTGCTTCCGATGTTGAAAAAGCAATCATTGCTGCGGCAACCAGTCTTGATTGGATGACCAAGAAAGGACCAGATGGCGATATTGAGGCAAGGTTGCTTGTTCGTACTCACGAATTGACTATCACTATTACCTTCTCAGCATCTGAGTACACAATCACCTATAAAGACAGTAAAAATCTGAACTACAATGCCAAAAAGCAGACTATCCACGGCAATGCTGGCAGATGGCTGAACAACCTGGATGTTGCTATTAAGAGAGAGATAGCTCGTTGATGCCAGGATAGGCGGAAGTGATAGCCTGATACCGAGTAGCGACCAAACCTAAATCTCCCTATCATTTTTGCACATACATTGGTTTCAGGTTTGTGCGAGGTGTGCGTTCAAGTCGTTATCGCTTATCTTGAACGCTGCAAGCAGGTTGCGTCGGTTCTCAGTCGGGGGGTTAAGGAAGCGTTTACCCGCAGGTGTTGTGAAAACCCTGATCTTTTCGAGTTCAGACATCAGACCGCGCTTGCTCATTGACTGTTGTTCGCTTGTTTCGTTGAATTCCTTAAGGACCTCACAGCGGTTGAAGCATTCCGACACACTCAACATGCGTTGTCATAGGAAACAGGTCAATCACAGTAATTTCTTTTATTTTCCATGACTGGCTCAATCGTTGAATGTCCCTGCAAAAGGTCGCACCATCACACCCAATTAATACAATTGTCCCGACCTTTGATTTGAGCAGACTCTGGACTATTGCAGCACTCAGACCTGCACGGGGGGGATCCAGAATAATGACATCGTCCTGGCATCCCAGATTGTCAGACATCCACACCTCCACATCCAATTCAATACACTGGTGACTCAGCCTTGCATTTGTAAGGTTTTGCCTTGCGTGAATTATGGAATCGCAGTTTGATTCCACCAGGACACAGTTATCGAACCGTTCTCCTATAATTATTGAAAATAGCCCTACACCACCAAAAAGGTCATATAGAGTACGGCCTTTGATGTTCCATTTGGCCAAAACCTCCTGGAATGATTTCATCGCCCATTGCGCCGACACCTGAAAAAAGCTGCCAGGTCTATGTGTAAGTTTATGGTCAGAAATGCTGTGAATAACTGGTTTTTCAGTCCTACGCCATCCATCTGGTTCCAGTAACCACATTTTTTGTGTTTCATCGATAGCAAAAACATCTGCCGCGGGTGTACCAGAGGCCAATTCCCATCTCTGTGGCCTTGATGGAAGTACCTTGTACTCCATGGCCTCCTTTAGGCGGGGAATGGCCCCAGAGATGGAAGGTACGGCCGCAGGGCATGAATTAACTGGCACAATCGTTTTCTTTTTTCGCTGGTGAAAGCCCAGGCTTTTGCCATCCCAGTGGAGTTGGATACGGTGGCGACGTGCATCTTCAGGTGCTGGCATCCAGTCCCAGGATTGGTTTGGCAACATTCGCCTAAATAAATCCTCAACCATGGATTGTTTTAAATTTGAGTGGTTGTCTCCTGATTCTTGTAAGTTACAGCCGCCGCACTGCCCTGCCGCAGGACATGTTGAAGGGGAGCGCGAAGGAGACGGCTTAATCCATGAAGTCACTTCGCCCTCAGCATGTTTTGACCTTTGGCGAATGGTTGCTCTTACGACCTCATGAGGAAATATGGCCAACGGAGCATCAAGCAATAAGACACGTCCATCGTCCAGATGGGAAATTCCAAGTCCTCCCCAGGCCAGCCGCTCAATTTCGCCTTCCCATAATTGGCTCTCCAGCGGCGATTTTCTGTAAAACTTATCACGCCTCGCGCCCTTTTTTCTTTCTGTCTCTTTGATATCCACAGAACGCATATGATCAATTGGGCCTTTGGCGGCCAAAAACAGAGCCTCTTACTCGTTGAACACCATTGACACCCTTGATGTGGCGAATTCTCCCCATAATATCAACCAAATGATTCCTGTCCTTGACGCGCATAGCAACATTTATTAATGCACTTCCTTCTTCAGTTGTTGCAGCATTAAAGCGCTGAATAGATATTCCAGCATGTTGCAGAACGTCTGAGATAGAAGCTATCATCCCAGGCTGGTCAAAAGTGACCACCAATATTTCAACATCAAATACTGTCCGGCTCTGAACTCCCCATGCAACGCTAATCCTGCGCTCAGAGGGCATTGCGTTGGAGTTAAGATGGGGGCAGGTTGTACGATGGATGCTAATGCCACGCTCCTTTGTCGTATATCCGACAATGTCATCGCCCCAAATGGGCTTGCAGCAATGAGCCAAAGTAAACAAAATGCCAACAGCCTTGTCCACCAGAATGGTATCTGGTGTATCCAGTGCCATTGTTTCTTTCTTGTTTTTTCGGACTTCATCTGGCAGGATCGGCTCTAAAAAGCGGCGACTTGAGATACGGTTGAACCCTATTGCCGCATAAAGGGAATCCCAATCTACCAAATTCAGCTCTTCGAGCCGCAGTTTTAGTATGGAACCATATTCTGACGAATCCAGGTTTATGCCCATGGCACGGGCATCTTTTTGCAGCCGTTCCCTACCAATATCTATTGCCTGGTGCCGCTCTTCTTCACGGATATATGACTGAATCTTGGATTTGGCACTGGCACTTTTTACAAATTTGAGCCAATCACGACTGGGCTTGCGGTCGGACTTTGTCAAAATTTCAACACGGTCGCCGTTTTTCAATTGGTGCCGCAACTGAACCATCCTGCCATTAACTTTTGCGCCAAAGCAGTGATGTCCTATTTCGGTGTGTATGCTGTATGCAAAGTCAACAGGAGTACTTTCTTCTGGTAAGCTCTTCAGTTCGCCCTTTGGAGTAAATACCTGGATTTGCTTTGAGACTAATTCTTCTTTTAAGTTAACTACCAGATCGTTGTTATCTTTAGAATCCTGGTGCAGTTCGGCCATCCGCCTTAGAAAGGCTGCCTGGTTTAGTTCCTGGCGGTTAGCAATTCGGCCCTCTTTATATGTCCAGTGGGAGGCGATGCCTGACTCAGCTTGTTTGTGCATTTCATTCGTGCGGATCTGAACCTCAAAACTGTCTCCGGTTGGCATCAACACAGAAGTATGAATACTCTGATAACCATTATCTTTTGGGAGGCTGATGTAATCCTTGAATCTGCCAGGAATTGGTTTATACAAAGCATGAACAATGCCTAGAGCCATGTAGCAGGAAGATCTGTCAGGGCAAATTATTCGATATGCAAGCCAATCATAGATGCTGTCCAATTCTTTTTTTTGAATGCCCATTTTTCGCCAGATGCTATATACACTTTTGACACGGCCAAATACGCTGGCCTTTACTCCATTTGCAGCAAGGAGGCTCTCCAGAGTCATCTGTATGTCTTTAGCCTGTGCTCCATTATTTTGAATTTTGGTTTGAATGGCACTATATAACATTTCATGACTGTCCGGCTCAAGAATTTCAAACGAGAGGTCCTCAAGTTCGATACAGACCTGTCCCATCCCCAAACGGTTGGCTAAAGGAGCATACAGTTCCATGGTTTCATGGGCGATACGCCTGCGTTTCTCCTCCCTCATGGCCCCGAGCGTCCTCATGTTGTGCAGTCTGTCCGCCAGTTTTACAAACAGGACACGCACATCCTTACCAACAGCGATCAGGAGTTTTCTGACATTTTCAGCGTTTAGCCATGCACGATCATGAAATTCCAGTTTTGACAGCTTGGTTAGTCCTTCGACAATTTCACCCACCTCGATGCCAAACCGCTGAATGATCTCCTCATGCGTAATGGAAGTGTCTTCAACAGTATCATGAAGCAATCCACAAACAAGGCTCACCGCATCCAGATTCCATTCCGCAAGAGTCTTTGCAACCGACAGGGGATGGAAAAAAAATGGCTCACCACTCTTCCGGCGTTGGTGGGCATGGGCCGAATAAGCAAGCCCAAATGCGTCATCTAATAATTTCTTATTGCCGTCTGGATGGCGTTTAAAAAAAATTTCCAGAACTTGCTCATAGGCCCCTTCGAGGGTTGGACAGCTATTTTCATCCTCAAAGGGATTTGTTTCTTCGCCTAGCCCGACGTGCAGGTTAAAATCTTCTTCTTCCATGTATTGAGTTTGCGACAGACTTGAAAGTTGCGCTACATGGTTAATTGCAAAATGAAAAAAATGTTATCAATTCCCCCCCTGTATCCAATCACAGATTCAACGATTGGGCTTCCCCTATCTGAGCAAGTGTCTCGATTTGCGGACGCAGGATTCCCGCTCGTCCAATTCAGAGGCAAACATTTGGCCACAAAAGAACTATGGCAGGAATTACGCATTTCCCTGATTCAGGCAACAGAAAATGGAGGTTGGCCGCAAATTGTAGTTAACGATAGGGCCGACCTTGCTATTTTGGCTGTAGGAAGTGGACTCGAACCCTGGGGCTTACATTTGGGGCAAACGGATATTCCGGCTGCCGAAGCTGTCCGGCTGCCTGGACTGAGACATCTCCATTTTGGTGCCAGTACTCATAATCCAAGTGAATGGTCGCAGATTGGCTGTACATGTGACCATGCAGGTGTCGGCCCCTTCAGGGCAACGACAACCAAACCGGATCACGATGAAACTATCGGGGTTAGGGGCATGGAGGCAGGGTGTCTGGCCCTGCGTCAACAAAATGTTGCCCCAATTGCAATAGGTGGATTGACAAGTGAGGATGCCTCGACTTGCTTTGAGGCTGGGGTAGAATCTTTGGCAATAGCCCAGGCACTATCGCCTAAAGTTGTAGGAAACAGTGGTACCCAACTTGTTGAATTCCTTTGGCAAGTCCAGAAAAAAAAATATTCGATACGGCCCACGATAAAAAAGGGGGCCGGAGTCGTGATTGTAGGTGGCAGTGGGGCCGGAAAAACTGAGCTGGCAAAAAGTCTGGCTCTTCGCCTTGGTTTAAGTGCAAAAGACCTGGACACAGTGATATGTGCCAGAATTGGAAAAACAATTGCAGAAATATTTAATGATGGCGAATCTTCATTCCGAGAGCTGGAACTAAAATATCTTCCGGAGTGTATGGAGTACCCATCTGTGTTGGCACTGGGTGCAGGAGCTTGGCACCAGACTGCAATCAGGGATCATGTCAAGAAATCAGGCTGGAATATCCTTTGGCTTGCAGAAGTACCCAGCGTGGCATGGGAACGCATCAAAATGGACGCAAATCGGCCACTGGCAAGTGATCGCACAATTTTTATGGAAAGATGGCACTCACGTATGAAAGAATGGTCTGTTTTGCCTTCGGTGCTGCCTCTGGGAAGATCGTCTGGGGAGTTGGCTGAAATCTTGTCCCCGTAGAGGTCAGAGCAGTTTGACTTTGAGAAGTTATACTGCCCTGTGTCGGGATTTGCAGGCAAACCATAGCATAACAGCATAGATTCTTGTAAAACCTGACGTTTTGCAAGTGGCTCAGCATAAAATATTATTTTGGAAAGACGGCTATGAAAACAATTTCGTTGCGTGTGGATGTAGACACTTTGGATGGGAGTTTGAATGGAATTCCGCAGTTGTTAAGGATGCTGGATCGTTACCAGGTGCAGGCAAGCTTCTATTTTTCACTTGGTCCTGACAATTCGGGAAAAGCTATTCGCAGGGTTTTCAGGAAGGGCTTCCTTTCAAAAATGCGCCGTACTGGAGCTACAAAGTTATACAGTCTGAAAACTATGCTATATGGCACGCTGTTGCCAGCCCCAATAATCCATCCAAAAGCAAGGGCCGAAATGAGGGCAGTTAGGTCTGCTGGTCACGAGGTTGCAATCCATGCCTGGGATCATGTTCAGTACCATGATCTATTGGACATCAAATCATATGAGTGGCTCCAGGACTGGTTTCAGCGCGCACATGATGCTTTTGAATACGTTTTTGCTATGAAAGCTAAAGCAGCGGTAAGCCCTGCCTGGAGGTGCAACGACAATACTCTGGAAATACAGGAGCGATACCAACTGGACTATGCAGGGGACTGCAGGGGGACGGAAGCCTTTTATCCAATTGTGGGCGGCAAAACCTTAGCTACTCTGCAAGTGCCAACCACCCTGCCAACGCTGGACGAATTGCTGGGTCTGAACGGACTAGGGGCAAAGGAGGCGAATACATACATACAGAACCAGATAAAAGATGGTGCCCTGAATGTCTATGCACTCCATACCGAGGTAGAAGGCGGTGCGCTAAAAGACACGTTTGCTTCTTTTCTACAAAACCTGAAAGACAGGCAAGTTCAGTTCAAGACTCTTGCTGACAGGGTGCCTGAACTAATAGCATGTATTCCACCGGTAAAAACAATTACCCGCCTGTCAATCGAAGGCAGAGCTGGATGGGTGAGTTGGGGATGATGTCAATTCCAGGCAGTGATTTTGGTATCTTCCATAAAAGTCCCAAAACATAGTATCCATTGCCTGGCAAAGAATACCTTGAAGAGTCTTTGACGCTGAACCCAGGTGCATCAAACCAGAAAAATCATTACTTATTTTTAATCATATATTTATGCATTGCCGCTGCCGCCCTCCGGGCTTGGCCCATCGCCAGTATCACTGTAGCTCCGCCAGTTATGACATCCCCGGCTGCAAATACTCCAGCCAAGCTGGTTTCACCTGTTTCATCATCTACAACCAGCACACCGCCTCTCTTTGTTTTAAGGCCCGCCTCGCCTTGCGTGATAATCGGATTCACGGCACACCCAAGGGCAACAATTAGCGTTTCGCATGGCAAAATCAATCTCTCACCCGTATCCCTTACGTTTCGCCTGCCATCTTCGCCTGGATTTGTTAATTCCATGACAGCACACTCAGTCATACTGACCCAGTTGTTTTCGTCACCCTGAAGGACTACTGGCGTAGTCAACCATTTGAAGTCGATGCCTTCTTCAATTGCATGTTCAAGTTCTTCTTTGCGGGCAGTACTTTCGGCCACGGAGCGTCTGTAAACAACAGTCACGCTTGCCCCAAGCCGTCTTGAACACCTCGCTGCGTCCATTGCAGTATTGCCGCAGCCCACAACGATGACACGTTTGCCGATAGTGATTGGTGTGCCATATTCTGGAAACATGTCTGCCCGCATTAAATTTA
>Ga0082212_10004359_pt1 | contig 19621 bp, 14 predicted proteins | sample TergutNt197P3_FD_71548 | JGI IMG/M metagenome (GOLD analysis project Ga0082212, IMG submission 71548) | Neocapritermes taracua P3 segment gut microbial communities from Petit-Saut dam, French Guiana - Nt197 P3 | ecosystem: Host-associated > Arthropoda: Insects > Digestive system > Gut ... | reverse complement strand
TGTGCGACCCAAAATCAACCGCTATCAGGTATCGCTTATTGACATCACCAATACCCAAGTGGCGCGGAACGGCGAACTCGGCCAGAGCGGCTCGGTGTATGTGGGACAGAAAGTTAATTTTCAGTACACCTACACATCAAGCTCCGCGTGGACGTCTACCAGCAACTATTCCGCAACGGTCAATAACGCGACTGACTTTAGCTCGCTCTTAACGATTAACAGCAATTCGCCACTGACGCGCATCGGTTCCCTCAACCCTTACGTCGTGCCAAACCTGACGAGCTTGCCCATTGAAATGGTGACGAGTTGGACTGTCGACGCGGCGAGAACACGGGAAGCGGCCAGTGTTCCTATCCCGGTCGTTAAGGCCGACGCCGAACTAAAGGAAATCCGGCTGATTGATGTGGCGACCAATACCTACGTTACCGACGCGACGCTGACCACGAATCAAAAGGTCAAGCCGCAGTACACCTACAGGAACAATACCAACGTCAGGATTTTCGTAGAGGGATACGACAACGATAACACGCGGCTGGGCGGCAGTTCGACCGCCTATTACGTCATCCCTGCCAACGGGGAAATCAACGTAACCGGCAAGGAGATCACCGTCCCCAGCAATGTTACATCTTATTCCGTTACGGGCGGCGTCTACCTAGAGGGCGCGGGCCGGGGCAACACTTCATGGGAGAGCAACGGGAGCAATAACACCAAAACCGTGACCTATGCTGTAGGGAACCCGCTGAAAGTCCAAACGATCACGCCCAACTCGAAATACCGCGAAGGTACGGAGATTGTTACCAGCTTCACCGTGCAGAATCCATCGGTTGCCGATTACACGACCGAAAACAGCGTATCGGTGAGATTCACGGCTTCCAACGGAAGCACAACGCTGTACACGACAACAAAGAGCGGCGTTGTTATCCCGGCCAACGGCGACAACCTTGTGTATTTCAAGTGGACTGTGCCATCGGGGCTGAACGGCGCGAATATCTCTCTAAAGGCCGAGGTTATCAGCGGCGGCGTTGTCATGGATACGAAAACGCTATCCCACGGTTCGGAGAAAAAGCCGGAATCCCAGACGCCGGATACGCAATTTGAGAAGAACAGACCCCCCGCATGGGTCAAGATGGATTTTCCTCCCGCCCGAACCGGCACACATTCGGCGCAATGGTCTGAGTGGGCTTATGAGGGCGGCGCGTTCATCAAGAAAACCTACGGATTGAATCTGCCTGAGAATCCTCTTGCTAAGATAACCCCTGACGAAAACTCAACATCCGATTACCACACAACGCCGTACACCCTGTATATGCCGTCCGGCTACGGCTTTACGGTCGATTGGGCTGTTGCCATAGCGACGTTATCAGGCACATCCGCCCCAACGTCAGCCATGCAGACGGAAGCGCAAACGGCGTATATGTATTTCCCGGAGTTTGAGTACAGCATGGTGGTTGGCGACTTCCGCGTCCTTGAACGGACGGCGGCTAACAGATTCCTATTCCCAGCCAACCCCTACGCGAAGGACAACGCAAGACTTCATTTTACGCCGATTTGGTTTCCCAATACCACCTATCGAGGGCAGACCTATGTAGGCGATATATGGACGCCTGCGGGGATGTTGTCACGGTATTATTACACCAGCGCAATTCAGCTACAGGGTAGTGCCTATGATGATTGGCACGTTGGCAGATAGGAGGGTTGAGAATGTCTGTCAAAACGATTGTATCCGTCTTGTTGCTTGTGTTTATCGCGGGCGCGGCTGTTTGGCTGCGGCGTAGGAAACATACCAAGCAATAACGGCGATTGCGGGGCGGGACGGTGATAAACCGTCCCGCTTTCGGCATCTTATATTCGCCATGAAGTCCCGCCGGGACGAGAGGGGCGACCGCCACCATGAGGGGGACGCTGATTGCCGCCTTGCGGGGGACGACCACCACCCTGCGGAGGGCGTGACGAGCCACCGCCTTGTGGGGGGCGCTGACCGCCGCCATGTGGAGGGCGTGACGGGCCGCCATGAGGAGGGCGTGGCCGGGATGGACGCCACGGCATTGTGATAAATGGAGGGCGTCCTATCACCAAGAAGGGGCGCAGAAATATAGGGATGCCGCCAAAGAATACCTGCCAAAATGGGTTTACGTTATATCCGAACGTGTTGTACAGGGCAATCAGCAGTAAAAACCGCGCTATCTGCGTTAGTGTTTCCTGATCGTAGCCGACAGGCACACGAAAGTTGGGCAGGTTCGCTATGACAATCGCGTTTGCCATTCGGTCTATGTCTGCTGATGTGATATTGCGCTCCCTGCCGAAACTCATCACCGCTTGCTGTACGAGCGGCTGCATTTGCGCGTATACATCAGGGTCTATGTTTTCAAAGTCAATCAAAGCCGGCACCTCCTGTTATTCACTTCTATTTTATGTTCAGCAAATAGGCGGGTGACAGCAATACCATTTCAATAAGGAGAATCCGAATATGCGAATCCAGCTAACCAATCAAGAGTGCAAATGGTTGATCGACCTTGCGAACAAGGCAAAGGCTGAAGCCGAATTTGCGAATAAAGAAACGCCCCATCCTCTCTTTGAACTGCGCCGCGACAACATGGCAGACCTTGAAGCCAAATTGAACGCGGCGTTACAGAGGGAAATCCAGCGGGGAAGGAAGGACGCCCGATGAGCGAGAACAGAGAAATCCGTTTTATTACCCCCGACTACAAAGAGCTTTTCCGTATCCCGGACGGCGGGAGAATTGTCGTTACCCGCCCGGACGGTGAAGAATATATAGCCGAGTGTAAGTATTTAGATGAAACCCATTTTTCGGCCAATGGCACTTGCTGGCACATATGTCAGTTTGCCGAGGTACAGGAGCGCAACGGCGCGGCTGTGAAGCCTGTAACCGAGCCGGAAGTCAAAGCAGGATACCGTATAATCCAGCGAACCTATGCGGGCGACAAGGTTTTTAAGCTGGGTTACAACCCGGACGCCGTACAGAAATATGTTACTTGGCAGAGTTGTCACAAAAAACCGGCCAGTTACGACCACGGGCATTACTGGAGCGATAAAAGCGCCGCCAGTACAGACTTGTTCCGCCGCGCTGATTCCGAACGCCGGGGCGTGACCTATGACCACACGAAATCATATAAGCAACCTAAAAAACGTGATGACGGGGCGAGGTGAGCGGTATGGATGACAACAAAGAAATCCGCTTTGTGGATATATTGGGGCGAACCATATTCACCATCCCGGACGGCGGGCATATCTGCGCGGCCCGCAGGGACGGTGAGCATCTTTTAGGCCATTGCGTCTATTCCGATGAAAACCACGTTGAAATCAACGGGACGAGGTACAATATACATCAATTTGCCGATCTTCAATTTCAATACGGCGCAACGGTAGAGCCGATGGAGAAGCCGGAAATTATTGATGGCTATCGCGTTTTCAACAAATTCATCGTCGGGCATTTTGTTTTCTTTGCCGCCGTCAACGAGCAGGCGCAGCCTGACAAGCGGTATACCACATGGCAAGAGAACAAAATCCACCTTGCAAACGGGCAACCCCGGTATTTCGGTGAAAAGTTTGTAGCAATGCGAGATTTTTACCGCCGCGCCGAAGATGCACACCGAGGCGTTCCCAACCGTCCGGCAAAATCACGAAAAGAAAGGGCTTGCAGATGAATGAAATCCGCTTTGTAGACATATACGGCCACGCTCTGTTTACCGTCCCGGACGGCGGCAGTATCACGCTGACTTACCTTGACGGTGAACAAGTAACCCGCCCATGCACATACCGCAATGAACACCATACCGAAATCGGAAACACCATGTACCACATTGACGAGTTTGCGTCCCGGATGGCGGGAAACGGCACAGTCTACGCGCCGGAGGGAAAAACGCCGGAGATATATGAGATTTATCAAATCCCCGAAGAAAAGATTGTCCCATATAAATACGGTGACAGCAAGGAAATCAAACGGTCTGATTATGTCCGGCAATATGCCGGGATGCTTGCGCCGGAAACCACGATTGATATGATTAACGGCTATCATATCACGGATCAAAGGCCGCTGGCCGATTCTATGCGTCCGTTATCCAAGCGTGATGTAATTGTACTGCGGCGTGAAGGCGAAACAATGGCATATCGCAAGGACAGCTTTGGGTTCCAAAAGGTTCCGCAGTTTTTGAAGGACAGCAAGACAATGGAATATGAAATTCTTGCACCGGGCGTTGACGAAACGCATTTATATTACCGGCTTGACGGCGAACAGGCCGAACGCCACGGCGCAATCGGCTATCTGCGCGGTGACTTTGGGCGCGGCGGCAATGAGTTTTTTACATCATGGTTTGACAACCAGCGCCATTTGAAATCCCCGGCGTTCAAAGCCGAGTTTGACACGGTTATCAATTCCTTGCGTGAAGGGTTGCTTCGCAGCCGCAACGGAATGGCGTTATTTTGCCCTAAAGCCCCCGAACCTTTGATGAAACATATTGCTGAAAGCAACGCGGTATTCAAAGTCCAAACGCCGGATTATTCCTATTTTGCCCGGTGTGCGCCGTCCAGCGCGGATTATGACTTTTTTGTTTTCGTCTATGATAACCGCTACCTCCTGCCCGAACTGGCGGGACAGCACGAATTACCCCAGCAATGTTACAGTATGAAACCACATCACGGTACGCGAATTTTGATACAGCGTGGCGAAAGCGGCTACACCCCGCTCGAAGATAAGGTAATGCTTTTTGACGAACTGCGACAGAAAATCAACGGCCAAAACGCCGAATTGAGCGTAACGCGGGCGCAAGAGGAAGCCATGCTTGCCGGTTCCATGCTCGGCTGGGACGTTCCCGCCGCGAAACCGTGGAGATACAATCAAGACGGCACACTCCGGCAACCGCCGAAAAGGAGTGACCCGGAAAGAGCATGATGGATTTACAAAGACTACATAACAGCGCGAATCGCGGCCACAGCCGGAGGGTATCGGCCATCAGCGGATTGATTGCGGAGCGGGCGGGGTATCCGAAAGCCGAGAGCCAGATCATCGCGCAGGCGGCACAATTCCATGATTGCGGAAAATCCGAAATCCCCGCCCATGTGCTTTACAAGCCGTCCATATTGACACCCGGCGAGTACGGGATTATAAAAGCCCATACCACTATTGGATACAATCTGTTGAACGAAGCGGCGCGAATCTTAACCGCTGCCGCGTTTGTGGCAGGCCACCACCATGAACGCATGGACGGCACAGGGTATCACCGTTTTTCCGGCCATGAAATCCATCCGTATGCGCGTTTGGTTGCCTGTGCTGATGTGTTTGACGCACTATACTCCCGCAGGGCATACAAAGAACCGTGGGATATGGCAAAAATCCAGGCGTTCTTTATGGAGCAATCGGGGAAACAGTTTGACCCGGTAATGGTTTATGCGTTGTCCTGCGTCATGGATGATGTTCTTACACTATATAAAAACCATGATTGCCGTTGAATCAACGCCGTGTATATGGTATAATTAAGTATAGCGAAACGGAGGAAACGGCCAATGGAACTACAGGTGATGCTCAACAGGATAGATGAAACAAAGAAGTGGATCAGCGACCGCCGCCCCCTTGCGCCGGAAGAAGTCAAGGGGCTGGACGCTTATTTCCGCATCGGTCTGACCTATTCCTCCAACGCTTTAGAGGGCAACACCCTCACTCTGACCGAAACGAAAGTATTGTTGGAGGATGGGCTGACTGTAGGCGGCAAGCCGTTACGGGACTGCACCGAAGCGATAGGCCACGCCAAAGCCTATGACTTCATGCTGGAAGCGGCCCGGAGCGACCCGTTTGTGTTTTCCGAGGATATGATCTTACAGCTTCACAAGCTGTTCTATCAGGGCATAGACCCGGAAAAGGCGGGCGTTTACCGTGATATACAGGTGTTCATCACCGGCACAGACTATGTGCCGCCAAAGTCAGATGAAGTCCCCGCGCTGATGAAGCGGCTGGCGGCTGACCTGACAGAGCAATGGAGCAGTATCCATCCTGTGCGGCTGGCGGCGTTCGCCCATCGGAAGCTGGTGGATATACACCCATTTGAGGATGGCAACGGGCGCACGGCGCGTCTGCTGATGAACCTTATCCTTATCAATCGGGGTTATCAGATCGTATCCATCCCACCCCTGCGGCGGCATGAGTATATCAACGCCTTAAAAGCGGCGCAGCGTGAGAAGAACCCCAGCGACAAAGCCTTTATCAGTTTTATCGTGGAATGTGAAATCGAAGCACAAAAAGACTTCTGCCGTATGCACCACATCAAGCCGCCGAAGAAAGACGAACCGGCGAGATAACCGAACAAAGCCATATAGCCCGCAGGGTATACGCCTTGCGGGTTTTTCCATGCCCCAAAATAACGATAGGAGGAACGCCCGATGGCGACAAAGCTACAGCTTATCACGGCAATGTATGAATACCATATCGCTCATGTCACCGACAGTAACGCGGATTGGCAGCGGTTTTTACGCTCCGCAAGCCGCAACTACAAGCTGTCTTTTGAGGAACAAATCCTTGTTCACGCCCAACGGCCTGACGCGACCGCCGTGCTGGAGCTTGATAAATGGAATCGCCAGTTTGGGCGTTGGGTAAACCGGGGCGCGACAGGCATTGCCGTGGTAGACCGGGATGTTCCCGGCAAGCGGCGGCTGAGATACTACTTTGACATATCCGATACCCACGGAGGCCGCGACTCCCGCCCGGTTCCTCTTTGGACGATGAAGCCCGCCTATGAAGCGGATGTTATCGAAACACTGGAAGCCACCTTTGGGGAACTGGACGAAAAGGGAACGCTGGCGCGGGCTATCCTATCGGCGGCGAAAAACGCCGTGGATGATAATATCACCGACTACCTTGACGATCTGATGGCTTGCCGCGAGCAGACCCTTTTGGATAAATGGAGCGAACAGGATGTAAGAGAAGTTTTCTCTACGGTTCTCTCAAACAGCATGGCGTTCATGCTGATGTACCGCTGCGGCATTGAACCGGCGCCGTTCTTTACATCAGAGGATTTTCACAGGGTATGCAACTTTGACACGCCCGATACTGTGGGGATGCTTGGAACGGCAACCTCCGCGATTGCTGAAATGGGCTTGCGGGAGATTGCGTCCACTGTGCTGAATCTGCAAAGGGAAGAAAATCGCACATTTGACGCCCCCGGCGCACGGGCGTATACTAAAAATGCCATAGAACATGAAAGGGGTTTTGAGCATGGAACCACTGACATACAGCGAAGTGAACGGGTACAGAATCCCCGACCTGACCCTGCCGGAAGAACCCGAAGTAGAGCTTGGCAGATACGCATTGATGCGCCGCCATTATCTGATGAATCACCGCAAAGGACTGTTCACCCGACTGTTGATGAACGGAGGGCTGAACCCGCACCTGTTGGAGATCGAGCAGACGGCGATGGAGCGGCTGGGACGGCAATCGTCACAGATGGCGAAAGCCGAGGGCGTGACGGAGGAACTGAAAGCGAACGACATGATGGCGTGGATACGCCGGATGACGAACATCCGCAACCGGGTGGAGGAAACGATACTCCAAGACCTGATTTACAGTTAGGGTTATTCCCCAGCCCGGAAGAACAACAGAAAGCAATCGAAGAAGCGGAAGGTAGAAAGGCGAAGGGTCACAGACCCACGCCAACACCTTCCGCTTTTACTATGCCCGGAGCGTTCCCGCAAGAAGCCATAGACGAAGCCCTATGCCACGGAAGCAGTTTTCAATACGGCAAATTTCGCATCTATGAGCAATTCGGCAAAAGCCTGTCTGCCAAAGAAAACGTCGATTTTCTGAAAAAGGAATACGGCATAGGCGGCCATCATCCGGCTTATGGGATCGGCGTCGCACAAGACCACGATGCAAAGGGCATGACAATCATCCTCGGCAACGCGGATAAACAGAAAACGCAAACATTTCTTAGTTGGATACAAGTTTCCAAACGGATAAGCGAGCTTATCGCCGCCGACCGCTATCTGAACCCGCGTGAGGTTGACGTTTACCCCTCTTGGCTGGAGCATGAAGAACAAAACCGGCTACAACGCGCCGAAGAAGCTGCCGCCCGCGAGATTTTACAGCGTGAGCTGGCCCCAGCCGATACGACTGAAAACACCTATCAATATCATTTGGGCGACTCGGTTTATATTGGGGCGCATGAGTACGAGGTTTTGGCGTTTGATGAATCCACCGTAACTCTTTATGATTCATCGTTCCCGATGATTAACAAGGAGTTTCCCCGCGAGGATTTTGACCGTAAAATCCGTGAAAACCCCATGAATGAGCATTTGCGGGTTGCAGTTGAACCAACAGAACCCTCCGACCCGCACGATACCGCTACGCTGACAGAGCAAATCCGCAACGACCTTTTAGAACGCGGCTTTGTGGCATCGGATGAACTCATTGCCGATGGTGTCATGGAATACCGCGCCCACGGCGGGCAGAGCGATAACGCGGATGATATTGCGGATTACATCGAGGACGAATTTCTTACCGATGAGGAAGGTTTGGAAAACGAATTAGGCACGGAGGGCGTCGAAGAACCCGCGCCGGAGCTGGAACCCGAAGCCAAGTCGTACACGCCTGTCCCCGGCGACCGTTACGATATACAGGGACGGTTATTTATAGTTGATTCTGTCAGCGAGGAATGGGACGATGTAAAGCTACGGGATATAACCTTTGAAAGCAATGTCGGCTTTCCCATTTTCCGCAAGGAATCGTTAGACTTTATCCGTATGTACGACCCTATCCCCAAAAAACCGGCAGAGCCGGAACCGCCCCTTGCGGATAACCAGCATATAGAAAAAATTGATGGCGTGGAGTTTGTTGTTACCACGCTCGGTGGCAAATTACCTGAGTACCCGTCTGAAAAGCTCGAATCCGCAGTCACCCCCGCGTGGGAGCAGAAGAAAAAGCCCACCCGCGTCAATTATTTCGACGCTTTCCCCAACATCCCCATGTCGGAGCGTCACAATTTCACCATCACGGACGATAACCTCGGCGTTGGCGGCGTAAAGACCAAGTTCCGCGCCAATATGGACGCTATCAACCTCCTGCACGATTTAGAATTAGACGGCAAGTTGGCAACCCCGGAGCAACAGGAGATTTTATCCCGCTATGTGGGTTGGGGCAGTTTGCAAGACGCTTTCCGTGAGAATCACCCCGGCTGGGAGAAAGAGTTTGCGGAACTGACCGCCGCTCTTTCCTCGGAGGAATACAATGCGGCACGGGCTACCACCCTTAACGCTCATTATACTTGCCCCACTGTTATAAAAGCCATCTACAAGGCCGTCGAAAACATGGGTTTTCGCACAGGCAACATCCTTGACCCCGGCTGCGGCACGGGCAATTTTCAAGGGCTTCTGCCCGACAGCATGGCAGACAGCAAGTTTTACGGCATTGAGATCGACCCCATCACCGGGCGCATTGCCCAGCAGCTTTACCAAAAGAACAGCATCGCCATACAGGGTTATGAAAACACAGCCCTGCCCGACAGCTTTTTCGATTTAGCTATCGGAAATATCCCCTTCGGCGGTTACGGAGTGAGCGACAAGAAGTATGATAAGCATAATTTTATGATTCACGATTATTTTATCGCCAAAACGCTGGATAAGGTCAGACCGGGCGGCGTGATTGCCTTTATCACAAGCAAAGGCACGATGGATAAACAAAACACCGCCGTCCGTAAATACATCGCGCAGCGGGCTGAGTTTCTGGGCGCGATCCGCTTGCCGAACACCGCCTTTCTTGCCAACGCCGGGACACAGGCCACCACTGACATCCTATTTTTACAGAAGCGCGACCGCGTTGCAGACGTTGAGCCGGATTGGGTTTACTTAGGACAGACGGCAGAGGGGTTTACCATCAACAGATATTTCGCGGATAACCCCGATATGGTGCTTGGCACAATGGGGAGCGAGAGCGGAACCCGTATGTACGGCAACATGAACGACACCACTTGTATCCCCTTTCCCGACCGCGACCTTGCCGACCTACTGGATGAAGCCGTACAGAATATCCACGGCGAAATCACTGACTACCAGCGTGACGAGGATGAACAGGAAGCGGATAACAGCATCCCGGCAGACCCGTCCGTGCGGAATTTCTCCTTTGCGGTGATAGACGGCACAGTATACTTCCGTGAGGACAGCCGGATGAAGCCGTGCGAATTAAACGCGACCGCTGAAAGCCGTATCAAGGGCATGATTGCCATTCGTGATTGCGTCCGCGACCTGATTGAATATCAAACGGAGGATTATTCCGAACATGATATTACAACGGAACAGGCAAAGCTCAATCGCCTGTATGACGCTTTCACAAAGAAATACGGCCTTATATCCTCCCGCGCAAATGTTTCCGCTTTTAGCTCAGATAGCAGTTACCCCCTGCTGGGCGCGTTGGAGGTGCTGGACGAGGACGGCAATCTTTTACACAAAGCCGATATGTTCACCAAACGCACCATACGCCCGAAAGTGGAAATAACTCATGTGGATACGGCGTCCGAAGCGTTGGCGGTTTCGCTGGGCGAACAGGCGCGGGTTGACCTCTCGTATATGAGCGACCTTACAGGCATGACGGAGGACGAACTGGCGAAAGAGCTGGAGGGTGTTATATTCCGCTTGCCCGCGACTGTTGATGACGGAGGAAAACCGCAATATGTCACCGCAGACGCATACCTATCCGGCAACGTCCGGGAAAAATTGAACATTGCGCGGCAGTCCGCCGAAATAGCGGATATTTTTGAGCCGAACGTCAAAGCCCTCGAAGCCGTCCAGCCCCAAGACCTGACCGCTTCCGAAATCTCCGTGCGGCTGGGCGCGACATGGCTGCCGATAGATGTGATACAGCGGTTCATATTTGACCTGTTGGAAACATCCTATTATCAACAGCGAAACATCACATTGCGTTACTCATCTTATACCTCCGAATGGGGCATAGAGGGCAAAAGCAGCGACCGGGGCAACGTCATGGCCTATAGCACCTACGGAACCAGCCGCGCCAACGCCTACAAAATCATCGAGGAAACCTTGAACCTCCGCGACATACGCATTTTCGATTATATTGAGCAAGACGGCAAGAAAACCGCCGTCCTCAACAAAAAGGAAACGATGATAGCGCAGGCGAAACAGGAGCAAATCAAGGCGGCGTTTCAAGATTGGGTTTGGAAAGACCCTAACCGCCGCGAACGGTTATGCCGGATATACAATGACAAATTTAATTCTGTCCGTCCCCGCGAGTATGACGGGCAGCATATCCGTTTCGTCGGTATGAACCCCGCCATCGAACTGCGGGAGCATCAAATCAACGCCGTGGCGCGTATCATTTACGGCGGGAACACCCTGTTAGCGCATGAAGTAGGCGCGGGGAAAACCTTTGAAATGGTTGCCGCCGCTATGGAAATGAAGCGGCTGGGGCTTTGCCACAAGAGCATGATTGTTGTGCCTAACCATATCATAGAACAGTTTGCCGCCGAGTGGCTGCAACTGTACCCCTCGTCCAACATCCTTGTATCCACAAAGAAAGATTTTGAGCCGAAAAACCGCCGCCGCTTCTGCGCCCGAATCGCCACAAGCGATATAGACGCCGTTATCATCGGCCACAGCCAGTTTGAGAAAGTCCCCATGAGTGTTGAATATCAGCGGGAGATGCTGGAGGATCAACTTGACGATATACTGGCGGGCATAGCGGAAGCCAAGCGGAATAAGGGCGATAATTTCACCATTAAGCAATACGAAAAAGCGCGGAAATCCTTAGAGTTGAAGCAGGCAAAACTCAATGACCAGAGCCGCAAAGATGACCTTGTTACCTTTGAAGAATTAGGGGTTGATAGGCTCTTTGTGGATGAAAGTCACGGTTACAAAAACCTCTATCTTTATACCAAGATGCGGAATGTGGGCGGCATTGCCCAGACCGAAGCGCAGAAATCCAGCGATATGTTTATGAAATGCCGCTATCTCGACAAGGAAACAGATGGGCGCGGCTGCATCATGGCCACGGGGACGCCAATTTCAAATTCGATGGTGGAAATGTATTCCATCCAGCGTTATCTGCAATATGAAGCCTTACAGCGCAGCGGATTACAGAACTTTGACGCATGGGCGTCTACGTTTGGGGAAACCGTAACAGCTATTGAATTAAGCCCGGAAGGAAGCGGCTACCGGGCTAAGACCCGGTTCGCCAAATTTTTCAATCTTCCCGAATTGATGGCGATGTTCCGCGAGGTTGCCGACATTCAAACGGCTGAAACCTTGAATCTGCCTGTACCCAAAGCCAACTTCCACAATGTTGTCGTTGAACCCAGCGAGATGCAGATGGATATGATTGCGGAGCTGGCCGAACGCGCCGAGAAGGTGCGTAACAAGATGGTCAACCCACACACGGATAATATGTTGTGCATTACAAACGACGGCAGAAAATTAGCCTTAGACCAGCGGTTGATGAACCCCCTGCTCCCCGACCATGACGGCAACAAAGCCCATATTGCCGCAGACGGCATCTACAAACATTGGGAGGAGGGCAAAAAGGACAAACTGACCCAGCTTGTGTTTTGCGACTTGTCTACCCCAAAAAACGATGGTTCTTTCAATGTTTACGAAGATTTACGCGATAAACTGATTACCAAAGGCATCCCGGAGCATGAAATCGCCTTTATACACAACGCCGATACCGAAACCAAAAAGAAAGAACTGTATTCCAAAGTCCGGCAAGGCAAGGTGAGGGTGCTGATGGGTTCCACGTTCAAATGCGGCAGTGGCATGAATGTACAGGATAAGATTATCGCGCTGCACCGCCTTGATTGCCCGTGGCGGCCTTCCGACATCACCCAGCAGAACGGTCGGGCGATCCGGCAGGGCAACAAAAACCCGGAAGTGGAGATTTACACTTACGTCACCGAAAAAACTTTTGACGCATACAGCTACCAGCTTATAGAGAATAAGCAGAAATTCATATCGCAGATTATGACCTCGAAATCGCCTGTGCGATCAGCGGAAGATGTTGACGAGCAGGCGCTTTCTTATGCCGAAATCAAAGCATTGGCGACAGGCAACCCGCTCATTATCGAAAAGTGTGAGCTTGAAATGCAAGTGGGCAGATTGAAGCTGATTAAATCCAGTTTTCTAAGCCAGCGGTACAGTTTGGAGGATAAAATCATCAAAGAGTATCCCGCGCAAATCAAACGTCTGACCGAACGTATCTCCGGGTATGAAGCGGATATTGAAAAAGTCCGGGGATTGCAATCTACAGAGGGTTATCCGATGGTGATTAAGGGTGAGTTGTTCCCGTCGGACAAAAAGAAAGCGGCGGGGAGCGCGATTTTAGCCGAATGTAAGGCCATGACCAACCCCGACCCGATACCGCTGGGGCATTACCGCGGCTTCGACATGGAACTGTTTTTTGACAGATTCAGCAAAGAGTACCGCATTACCCTCATAGGCGACCTAACCCACATGGTTTCCCTCGGCACGGACATTTTCGGTAACATCATCCGTTTAGACAACGCGCTGGAGGGGATGGAGCCGAAGGTGAACAACTGCCGGGAGCAGTTAGCAGCCGTACAGAAACAGATGGAAACCGCAAAGGTTGAGGTTGAAAAGCCGTTCCCGCAGGAAGCGGAGCTTGCCGAAAAATCGGCGCGGCTGAGTGAAATCGACATCGCCCTGAACCTTGATAAAAAGGAGAACGAGCTTGTGGATGAAGCCCCGGACGAGGGCGACAGCGCGGACGCGCCGGAGCGCAAAGCAAAGAGCCGGGATGACGGGGCGCGGTGACGGTATTTGCGGCGTTGGATGAACCAACGCCGCTTGCAATACCTACGAATACTCAAATAAACCGTTGCATTGTTCAATGAACTCGCCTATGTAATATCGAAAGTGGCTCTCAAACGGTTCGCCGCAAAACTCACGAAGTAAAGTCAACTCATTTTCAAAGTCAGCCATTGATAATTCGGATGCTTTATCAAACATATCATCCAATATTTCTTTATTGGCGTAGTGGCCAATGTTGGGAGTGGTCTTTTTCATTTGGTAAAACAGATATGAGGGAGTGACGTTCTTAGGGTGTATCCATGTTTCCGCCGTATCCTCAATACCGAAGCAATCAGAGTGGTCGATTTTATAAACCGTTCCGTTTGCGTCCCTTAGAAAATCAAGATTGTCCCGATCTCCAAGTATGTACGACAAGTTAGACAGTATCTCACATTCCGCTATTGCCATATACTCGTCATATTTTAGCATTTCAGCATTGGGGATGAAATCAACGGCACAGGCGGGATATTCAAACTCGTTAGGTCTAGCGGGTTTTACAAGCCGCACAGGAGCAACGGGCAATCCCAGCTTATCAGCAAGGCGATAAAACATATACTCACAAGCGGCCACATGAGCCATACCCGCTTTGAGGATATATCTCTTTTCGGGATTATTGACTTCCGCAGCCATGAGAAGCCGCCCGCTAAAGCCTTCGCCCCTTGATTGGCTGTACGGTTCATAAGCTAACTGCGCGGAATCTATTACATGGCCTGAATGTGACATAAACTATCAACTCCGCGCTTAATGTATCATATGTCGAGTCATTTTTCAAGCCGCCGCCGCGTTTTGAAGCGATTTTTCTATAGGAGGGACGCCGATTGATTGATAAATACGAAAACATCCCCGGAATCCTAAAACGTCAGCCGCAATGGGTGGTTTGGGGCGTTCCGGGCGAATTGCCGAAAGCCCCTTTCAACCCCGAAAGCCTGTTGCGGCTAAAAGCCGACCCCGCCAAATCCGGCGTACCCGATACATGGGGAACCTTTGAAGCCGCCGAACGGTGCGTTTCGATGGGGCTGGCGCGGGGTGTTGGGTATGAGTTTGCCGGGGATGGTATCTATGGCGTGGACTTAGACCATGTGATAAATGAATCCGGCGCGATTACCCCGCAGGCGCGGGAGATTGTGGATGGGTTTAACTCCTATACGGAGGTCAGCCCCAGCGGGCGCGGCTTACATATCTTTGTCACCGCCGCCGATCTAAACATTACCCGCCACCGCAAGCAGGGCAGCTTTGTGGAGATTTACACCAAAGAAGCGTTTTGTCAAGGTGGTAGAAGGTAGAAACATAAAAGATTTACCCAACAGCAAAACCCGCCCATCAGGACTGACTAAATCCTAACAGGCGGGCTTTTGTTATGATGCACCCGCTTTAATTTTGGGTTAGATTTGCTCCAACAGCTTAACCAAAAATCCGCACATTTTGTTGAATGAGGGGATACTCATTTTCTCGTCCGGGCTGTGTACATCAAAAATATCCGGGCCGATTGAGATGAAATCACAGTCCGGCATCGAACGGGCAAACATGGCACACTCTAATCCGGCGTGTATTGCTATTATTTGGGCCTCTTTGCCGAATACGTCTTTATAGACCTCCGCCATTTCATCCCGCAGCGGGGAATCCTCCCTGTATTCCCACAGGGGCGACTGCCCGCCGAGTTCGTACCCTATCCCTAGTTCCCCTGCAAGTTTTTCCATCTCTTTCAACAGCGCGTTCTGCTCCTCTAGGTTGGAGCTTCTCATCATATTGATCAGCGTGACAGCATTTCCCTCGGTCGTTATTACGCCTAAATTGTTCGAGGTCTGCACAAGCCCTTCGATGTGTTCGCTCATAGACTGCACACCGGTTGGAACGAGTGTTATCGCGTCAATAATCATTTTTACCGTTTCGGGGGTCATCATGGTATCCGGCGTTTCGGTTTTCTCCAGCGTGATTTTGATTTCGCTGTCATTTGGATATTCCGCCTTAAAGTCAGCTTCGGCTTTCTCCACGGCTGATTTTACAGAATCCAGATTGTTTTCCGGGAATAGCAGGGTGACGTTGCTTTCTCGTGGAATGGCGTTCCGTTTTGAGCCGCCCTCGATAGTTGATAGTTGACAGTTGATAGTTGACAATTCGGCAAGTAATCCTCCCAATATAATATTGGCATTGGCACGGCCTTTGTCTATGTCACCGCCGGAATGCCCACCTTGCAAGCCGACCACCATCAGCGTGTAGGCGGCGTACCCTTGCGGGACAGTCTCGGTTTCAATGGGAATGGTATAGGTAATATCATTTGTGCTGGCGCAGCTAACCGTAAACGCCCATTCTTCTTCCGAATCCACGTTGATAAACCGTTTTCCTTTTAATAGGGACGTATCAAAGGCTTCGGCTCCGCCCATATCCGTTTCTTCACGGGTGGTGATAACGGCCTCAATCGGCGGGTGGGAGAGAGTTTTGTCCGCTAACACCGCCAGTATCATAGCAACGCCAACGCCGTTGTCTGCGCCCAGTGTCGTGCCGTCTGCGGTTAGCCAGTCGCCGTCAACGATGGGCTTGATGGGGTCTTTGAGAAAATCATGGTCTACATCGCTGTTTTTCTCACACACCATGTCCATATGCGCCTGTAAAATCACCGAGGGTTCATCCTCCCGGCCCTCTGAACCGGCTTTTTTGATGAACACGTTCAGTGTTTCGTCCTGCACGGCCTCAAGCTCATGTTCTCCGGCAAAGGCCATCAGATAATCGGAAACCTCTTTTTCATTGTCCGAACCACGCGGGATTTCCAACAGTTTGAGCAGGTAATCATATGCACTTTCCTCAAAGGCGGATGTCCCGGCATTGGCCGCGGTGGAAGCAGACGGCTCGGGCGGGTTGGTGGGCGTGGTACACGCCCCAAAAATGGATGTCAGCAAGGCACAGAGCAAAGCGATTTTTTTCATGGTACAAGTTTCTCCTTATTTTCCTCCACGCGGCGTATAAACACCCAGCCCGCGAAAAACATTGCAAGCGGCATAAACATTGCTATTATAGCAAATTTTGTCTGCAATAGCAAGTTAAACAGCGCGTGTACGGTGGCACACAGGGCAAAAAGCCCGAAGATGACGGACGCAAGCATAGCGCTTTGTTTTTGCAAGAGCATCAGCCCGATACCGAAGGCGGCTGTTACCATGCCGTGCATGAGTGCCGTTGTCAGCGTCCGCACGGCCAGCAGAGCTATGTCGGTCAGTTCTCGCGAAGATGCGGCAAAATAGTACATAGACTCCTGAATGGAGAACCCCACCCCGCTTGCCATCGCGCAGAATACAATCAAAAGCGTGATATGCAGGTACTTCTTGCGGTTCAGGAAGAGCAGCACCGGAAGCCCCTTGCAGATTTCCTCCACCATCGGCGCGATGGCGACCGTCATCCTCTCAGCCTGCGCCGCGCTGTTTCCCAGCAGATTGTTCAGGTTGAACGCCAGAACCCCGGCGAAAATCCCCCAGCAGAAATACAGGATGATTTTCCGGGCATCGCACTTGCCCAGCATCATGGCGACAAACAGCAGCGGGACGACCATTGCAATAAAATTGCTTAAAAACTCAAACGGTACATCACCCATTATCCACCCCTCCCTTCTGTTTTTCCCAGCCGGCGCAACCCGGTACAAATCAGGATGTAGGCAATTGGGTACAGCGAAACGGCAATGTCCCGCCAGAGCTGGCCGGAACCCATGAGAATCAACAGGCGGTTTGCCGAATCCACCACGCACAGGGCAATCAACGAAAGCGCAAAGCCTTTGCCCTCCCGGCCTCCGACCGTCAACAGGACGATTGCGGGCAGAATACAGACAGCCGCCAGTAATAAATCGGCATAGCCCAGCAATACGGGGGCATTGGCGATAACGGCGGCAAAGACGGACAGCACGGAAACCGAGGCCACAACGCCCACCGTCCTCTGAAAAACTTTCCTTGACAGAAGCCCTGGCAAAACCGCCGTGATGAAAAACAGATAGGCGCAAGGGCGGCTGTAATGGGCGACGGTAATATCCTCCGCCCCGCCGCCCAGCAGGTAGATATGGCAGAAAGTATAGACCTCGCTGGCTGCCAACATTCCTAACCCCAGCACCCCCGCCAGAACCGCACCCTCAATCCCCCGCTTGGCCACCCCCGCGAATGCGCGGGTTACGGCGTACAGCAGGGCGGCGATAACAGCCAGCCGGAACACAATGCCGTGGATTTCGGCATCAAGCCCGGCGATTCCCGCAGCACATAGCACAATGTAGACCGCCGTCAATGCAAGGGGAATGAAAATCTTCCTGTTCATCGTGACCTCTCCTGTCAATCCACACACATCAAAATGGCAATGACATCACTTGATTTATACCCATTCTCAAGATCCTGCATATCGTCGCTCGCGCCGCTTCTGGTTTCCTTAAAACCATTTCCATTCAGGTAGAAAAACCCCGCCCGTTCTGTCACGGCTGTAAAAAGATTAAAATGTTCACAGTTGCCCCAATATAAGTAGTCCGGGGTTATCCCGCTTTCCAAAAACCAGAGGTCTTTTCTTTTCCACGATTTGTCCTCTTGCATTTCCATCGTGAAGAGATAGTTTTTGAAAATAGTATTCAACGAAGCCTTATTCCATAAGGCGTTATTCAAATACTTCCAAAACGTCTTCGGTTTGCCTTTAATCTCAATTACTTTATTGAAATCCGCTCTGGTTACTGAAAAGCTAACGGAAGCGGAATCTACAGTGAGCGTGTCTTTAGGCTTGATTATATAATCATTGCCTTTCTCATCATAGGCATAACCTTGTCCACTTCTGCCGCCTTGTTTATATTTACCTTTATTCTTCGAAAAGGTGTCCGTATTATAACAATATTTGGAGTTGGCGTTGTCCGCCAGCAGATATTTATTGCCGTCGTTTGTGACGATATAGAGAATCTTGTTGGGTTTTCCCCAATCGGCCGTCAGATTGTTATACGACTGGGTATAGGGCTGCTTGGCTATATGCTCAACAATTTTGTCAAATGCGCCGGTTTCCTTGCCTTCATCATGGTATTTCTTTGCGGTATCTTCAACGGCGGATTTGGCGTTGACATAGTATTTGGTGAACGACTCATATTGTTCGATTTCTTTTTCGTATTTTTCGGGTTCTTCTTTGTATTGTTCGGCTTTTTCTTTGTATTGTTCGGCTTCTTCTTTGGTGTATTCCACCATCTCGTTGGCTAAAAGAAGGTACTGGGCAATCTCCATATCCCAAGTATTCAAATAGTCTATCATGCCTGTGCAAACATTGTTTTCAAAAGGCACCTTCCCTTTCAGCATTTGCTCGTAGCTCAAAAAAATGGAATCGGCATAGGGTTTCAGCGCGTTGGTATCATACACATTCAATTCGCGTATGATGGTTCCCAAATGCTCGACATACTTCCTTGCGTTTTCGTTATTCCCATCGCTTTTGTAGATAAGGTAGTCCTCGGCCCATGAATCGTATATATGGGTGTCTCCGGCATCGGCGGATGCCATACGCTTCAAGTAGGTGTCGTAGTATGAGCTGACATAATCATAGTCCTTCGCGATTTTTGTCTGATCCAGCTTAAACTCAACCTTATCCATTCTGGCCATCAGCTCCCGGTGGTTCTTATCTTGCTTTTCGGAAATATCAGCTAAAGCAGCCAATGTTTCCGCCAGCAAATCAAAGGTGTTTTGTTTCGCCAAACCCATCTCAACAGCCCATCCGTGCGTTGCCGCCCGGCCGCCGCTCATGGTCCAGATATAGCCGGCAAAGGACTTGCCTATGCCCGGTATGGGAAGCATACCTATAGCATCGTCCACCAGGTCAATCT
>Ga0082212_10004358_pt1 | contig 19623 bp, 19 predicted proteins | sample TergutNt197P3_FD_71548 | JGI IMG/M metagenome (GOLD analysis project Ga0082212, IMG submission 71548) | Neocapritermes taracua P3 segment gut microbial communities from Petit-Saut dam, French Guiana - Nt197 P3 | ecosystem: Host-associated > Arthropoda: Insects > Digestive system > Gut ... | reverse complement strand
TCCATCTTATAATCCTCGTTTCTTTTTCTTTATATTAAACAGTATAAAGGCTATAACGGTTATAAAGTCAATGACTATTTTGTTAAGATTATATAAATTCTATATTATTATAACTCCGTCACCTGCAGCGATTCCACCGTTACCGCCGAACCGTGACCAGTGCTAACCCAAACCACTCCCAAGCTATATTCGGGGTTTTCCTTTAATGCCTCTATATACCCATAATCGCTGCTGTAATGCCGAAGGTCGCCGTCTATCCTGATTGCCATAAATTCTCTTTCCAGTGTCCATTCGATGTCTATAAAATCATTAGCACGTATTACTCCGCATTTTTTATACCTGTTATGCTCCCCACCCCCGTTAGTGCAGTCTTCTATAATCAACTCATTTTTGGATTTTCCGTTTAAAATAACAGCGATTTGTTCGCCACAGCCAAAAAGAAGCTCCGCATCAGTTTTAGCGCATAACTCTATTTTTATTGGAGCGTTGAACTGTTGGGGAGTCAGCATACTATCTCCACCATATTTCTTTTCTACAATCATTGATGCCAAATCAATTTCATTCCGTTCGCCGCGTGGAATTATCTTGTCTAATTTCTGATTAATTCTTTTTTTCTCATCGTCAGACAAATTTTTAATTTCCTTGACGGGGAGTAATTCCGTAGTATATGAGCAATCCCAATCATTTTCGTAATCGTAATCACTCAAACCGTGTATGTTAAACGGATTGAAATACTCCCAGCCTGTCGCCCTTTCGCGGTTGCCGTCAAACTGGTAATTGTCGCTGTCCTCACTATCCTCCAACCATTCCCAAAGGCTGACATTAGGATTTGTACTCGTTGCGTACAATCCTCCGGGATATTGATGTTTTGTAAATGAAAGTGGTACTTCCATATCGTCCGGTATGGTTATCCATATCATTTTTTGGTCTGTATCATGATGCCAATCTTTTAATATAAATACTCTCATATCGGGCTTGATTTTGAATAAATTCGTTTCCTTGATAAATTTTTTCGCTCTGTCCTCTATAGATTTTCTGTGCTTTCCGTCGCCGTGAGGAATATCTTCGAAAACCCCCTTGATTTCTACCATCGTTGCGGGTAGGCGGTAAACAATTTTCACGCTCTTTTCAGCCTGCTTGCGTAAATGCTCGCTTGCTTGGTTTAATTCGTTCATACTCATAAAACTCTCCTTAATATTTTTTTGGACTAAGGAAAGGGATTCAACCATTTTCTGCACGGAATCGTCAGTCAGTATATCAAGGTTCATTTGCACAGCCGTTATTTTTTCAATATCAGATACGAATTTTTCCAGTATCAATTTAATGGTCGATAACGCTGATATTTCTTTTTCCATCTCTGATATATTTTGCTTAAAAATCTCAATCACCGCCGCAGCTTCCGGGTTATTTAAGATGACCCCTATCTTTTTCACGGGGATTTGCAGTTTTCGCAATATGATAATCTGCTGTAAGCGCTTAACAGCATCTTCATCATACACCCTGTACGCGGAAGCGTTTGCGCGGCTGCTTTTTATCAGCCCCATTTCTTCATAATAAGACAACATCTGCCTCGAAATACCATAATCCAACGAAACTTGCTTTATACTTATTAATTCCATGATTTTTCCCCTTTCTTTATTCTTGATATTAATTATACAACGTCAAACGATTTGCGAGTCAATGAATATGTCGTGAACAAAGCATAAATTTTCTTGTATTTGATTATATCGAAACATTGTGATACTGCTGTGATTATTCTGTAAAATATATCACACCCGCTGTAGAATCAGATAAAACCAATGTAATATGATTATGTTATGCTGGCAGGTTAAGGGAGTTTTGATAAATCCTGCCTGATATAATAGGTTTGCATATTTTAACAGAGCTTTATTTATTAAATGCAACGAATCATTGCTTTACAGCAGACTTTTTCTATAGTATAATAACATTATAAATATGATTGAAAGTGGGCGTGATTTAAATTGTTTGATATAATTAAATTCGGAGCGTATATTTCAAAACTGCGGAAATCCGCCGATATGACGCAGTTTGAACTTGCGGATATTGTTAATGTAACGCGTCAGACTATATCAAAGTATGAACGGGGCGAAAGTTTTCCGGAAATTAATATTTTGCTTAAAATCGCAGGCATATTCGGGGTATCGGCAGAAAATCTTATAAACGCGGGTGAAGCGGCGCAAAACGAATCCGAGATTCTGCTGCAAAAATCACTGCCTGAAACAGTTGAAATAGACGAAGTTATAAATATCGCTCCGCTGATTAAACCCAGCGTTTTGGATAAACTGACTGAACCGCTGAAAAAGCAAAAAATTGAAATATCGCATATTATTGCGCTATCGGAATATCTGAACGCGGAAAGCGTTGACACATTGATGGAGGGTACGGACTTAAATAAAATAGAACCCGAATTTTTAAAATATTTAATCCCTTACCTGAACGAAGAATATAAAACAATAATCTTCGGGCGGATAATCGACGGCGTTTTAAGCTGGAGTTTAATGGATATTCTGTCACGGTATATGGACGTGTCTTCACTTCTTGAAAATCTGTTTTTGGAAGGTTTTGCTATACCCGACAATGAAGAGGGATTTATACATGAGTGACAAAAAATTCACAGAGAAACCCAGATATAATATTTTAGAAAACTGCGGTTATGTTATAAAAACTGCGTGGGTACGGGATAAAACCGTATTATTTGTCATACTGGCGCAGATATTTTTGACAGTGGCTATATCAATCACCGGGCTTTTCCTGCCCAAAACCGTCGTAGCGCAGATACTATCCGGCACTCAGATTCACACTCTTGTACTTATAATTCTTGCGTTTACCGCCATAACGGTAATACTGCAAGCCGCGAAAAGTTATATTGATTCCGGCTTTGAATTCAGGAAATGGATATTACGCACGAAAGTCAGTTATGATATTTTGAAAAAAGACATAACCGCTGATTATGCTAACTTGGAAAATCAAAAATTTATTGATTTGCAATGGCTGTCCTCCGGTCAGACGCGTTATAATAACGGCTCAACAGAGCAGATATATAATACTTTTGCAAGTCTGGGAATAAATTTGCTTGGATTTATCATATATATAATTCTGCTCGTATCTGTAAATCCGCTTGTTTTATTAATAACCGCAGTGACTACAATTTTCGGAGTAACAGCCAGACGGCGGGCAAACAAATGGGTGCATGACCACGACGCGGAAGCAGGTATGCTAAACTGGCATCTTTTTTTTATAAATAACGGCGTCGCCAGAGATTACACAATGGCAAAAGATATAAGATTATTCGGAATGGCTGACTGGATTAAAGACGTTTACAATGCCTCTCTGAAACTTTCGTATGATTTTAACCGGAAAGTACAGACAAAACAGCTTATTGCCGATATAGCCGACTGCGTTGCGGCGTTCATGCGCGAGGGAATAGCGTATGCGTATTTAGTCTGGCAGGTGTTAAATCATGGGCTTGCTGTGGATAATTTTGTGCTGATGTTCGCCGCAATCGGGGGATTTTCCGGCTGGATTGCGGGAATTTTAAATAATTATTCTGAACTGTATATGCACAGCCTGAATTACTGCCGATTACGCGAATATTTGGATTTTCCGGATAAGTTTAAATATGACGGCGGAGAATCTATCGCGCCGGAAAAAGACAAGGGCTATGCTTTTGAACTGCGGAATGTCAGCTTCCGTTATAACGGCGCGGAAGAAAATACGCTTGAAAATATAAACCTCACCATAAAAGCGGGCGAAAAATTAGCGGTAGTCGGGCTGAACGGCGCGGGTAAAACGACGCTCGTTAAATTATTATGCGGGTTTTATGACCCTACGGAGGGTATGGTATTGCTGAACGGCAAAGATATACGCGGGTATAACCGGGCGCAGTATTATAATTTATTTACGGCGGTATTTCAGGATTTTAATATCCTGCCGTTATCAATCGCCGAAAATATATCGCAGTTTTCAGACGGCGAATCTGATATTAATAACATAAAACGCTGTATTAAATTGGCGGATATCGAAGAAAAAATCAATTCGCTTAAAGACGGGGTTAATTCAACGCTTATGAAAGATATTAACGATAACGCCGTGCAGTTATCCGGCGGCGAAATGCAGAAGCTGATGCTTGCCCGCGCACTTTATAAAAATTCGCCGGTATTAATTTTAGACGAGCCGACAGCCGCGCTTGACCCGATTGCCGAAGATAAATTATATAACCGATATAATGAACTGTCAGCGGGGAAAACGTCTGTATATATTTCACACCGCCTTGCTTCGACAAGGTTCTGCGACCGGATTATATTTATTGATAATAAAACGATAACTGAAAGCGGCACTCACAGCGAACTTTTAAAATCCGGCGGCAAATACGCCGATTTATTTGAAATCCAGAGTAAATATTATAAGGAAGAGGCTGAATTTTGATGAAAGAAAATAAATTAACTTTAAAACAACATATAAATATAATATTGCGCGGGCTTAAAATATTGGCGGCAGTTCCGCAGACTGTCATGATTTTAAAGATTTTTCAATCTTTATTTAATTCGGCTGTTCCGTTTATCAATATATATTTTTCGGCGCAGATTTTGAATGAACTCGCGGGCGGGAAAAATCAGGACAGGCTTATTTTTTTAATTTTGCTCACGATAGGGCTGAATCTCGCGTGTATGCTTATCAAAAGCATTATCGGACGCTGGACAGAATACCGGGCGACTGATTTATTGAACGCATTGCTTAAAATATATTCGGATAAACTGCTTTCTATGGATTATGCGAATATTGAGAACCCGGAAGTACAGCAGGAATTTAGTGAAATACGCCGGTATCATTTCAATACGAAATTCGGCCTGCCTCAACTGCTGGGGACATATTACGGAATAATATCGGGCATAATACCGATTATTTTATCCGTAGCTATGGCGTTTTCGCTGTTTACACTGAAAGTTCCCGCAGATTCGCAGTTTGTATATCTTGATTCTCCGGCGGCTTTTGTTACCGTCATATTCATTTTATTATGCTCGATTTTTCTCTCGCCGTATTTATCTATGATTGGCGGCAGAATATGGGCTGACACAACTAAAGACAATAATCATGTAAAACGTCTTTTTTATTTCTATTTTTTTGATATAATGGGTAAACAGAGGGGAAAAGATATACGGATATACAATCAAAACCGCATTGTTGACAAAAACGCGGCGGAATTTTTTGAATTTCAGTTCGGGACATGGGAAAAATGCGCGAAGTATAACGCTAAATTTAATTTATCAAGCACCGCAATATCATATACGGCGAACGGGCTTATATATCTTTTTATAGCTCTGAAAGCATTCGCGGGCGCGTTCGGCGTGGGCGGAATTGTGCAGTATGTCGGCGCGGTAACACAGTTCAGCGACGCCTGCGCTTTGCTGCTCACAAATATCGGCGGGCTTGTGAATAATAATGTTTTTCTGGATAAAATTATCAGATTTATTGACACACCCGATAAAAAATATCAAGGCACATTGAGCATCGAAAAACGCGGCGGTAACGAACATATAATAGAATTTAAAAACGTCAGCTTTAAATATCCCGGCATGAATACTTACGCACTCAAAAATTTGAATCTAAAATTTAATACCGGTCAGCGCATGGCAGTCGTCGGCATGAACGGCAGCGGCAAAACTACAATGATAAAACTGCTTTGCAGGCTTTACGACCCGACGGAGGGAGAAATAACGCTGAACGGGGTTGACATAAAGAAATATAAATATGACGAGTACACAGCATTTTTCAGCGTCGTGTTTCAGGATTTCAAGCTGCTGCCGTATCAACTCGCTCAAAATGTAGCGGCAAGCGTAAATTATGACAGTGAAAAAGTAACGGAAATGCTGACGAAATCCGGTTTTGATTCACGGCTTGCCGATATGCCGAAAGGATTGGAAACTTATCTTCATCAGGATTTCGGCGGAGTCGGCAACGGAGTGGAATTATCCGGAGGCGAAGAGCAGAAAGTTGCGTTGGCGAGAGCTTTGTATAAAAATGCGCCGTTTATAGTGCTTGACGAGCCTACGGCGGCTCTTGACCCGATTGCGGAGTTTGAAATATACTCGAAGTTCAGCGATATAGTCGAGAATAAAACGGCGATATATATTTCACACAGGCTGTCATCATGCCGTTTCTGCGACGATATAGCGGTATTCCACGAGGGAGAACTGATACAGCGCGGCAGCCATGATACGCTTATCACCGATAAAAACGGTAAATATTACGAATTATGGACTTCGCAAGCTCAATATTATGCTGAAAATAAAGAAAGTACATGTGCGTAAAAATATATATGTTTTTTTATGTATCCAAGACAGAGTTTTTAATACTCTGTCTTATTTTTATTTTATAACACAAACATAAAATCTTTGATTTTATATAATGCTATTTTTCCGGCTATTCTGCAAATCCCCTTAATCCCGCCGGAAAATGCTTATGTCAGCCACAAAGCCACGCTTTTTACATACTCTACAATATCATGGTTAAATATGATGTCAGGACCTTGTTTTGTGTAATAAGTCGAATGTTCCGTGTTCATATACTCGTCTGTTAAATACTTATATAAGTCTGTTGATTCATCCGCCACCACAAATTTCTTGAATATTGACCGTAAAGTGTCGTCTTCGCAAATAAAACACGAACAATAAGTGAAAACGGCGACTTTTTTCCCAAGCAGCGGATAATTTTCATTACCGAATAAGTGGTGCGTGATAGTAAGTTTTTCAAGCAGCGCGGCTATTTTTGACGGTATGAATGCGTAAACAGGCACGATGAGAAAAATAGCGTCCGCCGCGAATAATCTTTGCTGGATAGAATTAAAGTCGTCGTCAGCTACGCATACGTTTTTCTTTTCGCACCCGAAACAATGCTTACAGCCGGACATATTGGCGTCAGCCATTCTGATAAAATCGAACTCATGCGGCAGGTTTAAACTGACCAGCATTTCTTCTATTTCCTTACTTTTGCCTACTCTGTTGTCAGAACTAAACCTTTGAGAACCAAAAACAACTGCTATTTTCATTTTTGTTATACTCCTTTTTGATTGATTTTTAGTGAAGCTGAGTTTCGGATACAATTCAAGAGATACCCCGTCATCGCGCGCTGATGACGGAGATACGCCGAATAACTGATTGAACGCCCGCGAAAACGCGTTAGGCGAACCGTAGCCGTATTTGAGCGCAATATCAATGATTTTGTCATCGCTCGAAATGATTTCCTGCACCGCGAGCGACAGTTTTCTCCTGCGGATATATGCGCCTACCGTGGTGTTTGTCAGAAATGAAAAAATCCGCTGATACTCCCATAGCGAATACCCGGCGTGTCTCGCCGCTTTTTCCAAGTCTATTTCCTCGCACATTCTTTCTTCTAAATAATCAATTATTTCGTTCATCTTGTTTTGCCAATCCAAATTTCTCACCTCCTGAAACCATTATACAACAACGGAGTATATTTTGCGTTACAGTTTTTGCATTTTTCTGTACAGTACATATTATGAATCATTACATAAATTTCTACGTTTTCTATTTATATAATTTATACCACACTCCACGCAACATTAGGAATGTGGTATATGCTCACAGCCATTGATATATGATTATGTTGTTTTATTTTCGGTAATTTCAGCTTCTTTTTCCACTTCCACTCACGTTCATACACAATAATATATCTTCTAATTATAGTATCACAAAATTTTGAATAAACATTGCTTTTATTTGATTTTTATGTTATAATAGGGGTAAAGTTTGTTACACTGATAAGTTTTATTTTCTGTGGCATATAAAATTTTATGGGTAACAAATAGTATTTATATTTTCTGATTAAAATAAAAATTGATAAAATTGTGCATTGAAAATCAAGTAGGGACATTCTCTTTGCGGTATAATAATATCGAAGAGGTGAAATGAATGGAATGGATTAATAATCTAAATGATGCTATTGATTATATTGAACAGCATATAACTGGTGAAATAGACTATAATGCAATTTCGCAGAGAAGTGCCTGTTCGGTATATAACTTCCAACGGCTGTTCTCTTTTATATTGAATATGCCGTTGTCAGAATATATCCGGTACAGGAGATTGACGCTTGCCGCAATAGAGCTACAGAACAGCGACTTGAAAATCGTCGATATTGCTATGAAATACGGGTATGATTCGCATGAAGCATTTTCCCGCGCTTTTTACAAGTTTCATGGCATTGTGCCATCGGCGGCGAAAAAGAAAGGCGTCGTTTTGAAATATTGTTCCAAAGCCTCTTTTAAAATTAATATTTCAGGAGGAATCAAAATGCACACTTATATCACAGGCAAAGACAGCGGCGCAATTCCGCGAGAGTTTTCTATCGGACAGGCGCAAACAGAGTCTTTTTCGGGAGCGAGATGCCCGGAAATGCAGCCGCTTACCGGGTCGATTCGCGCGTGTATGGATTATATGGGCGAAAATTACGGATTTATTGATAATAACGGCGGAAGGCTTGACAAAGGGTTTATTTATGCGTGCAATTTACTTGGAGAAGCATACGGCGGCGACGCAACGGTAATGTGCGAGCAGAATACGATTGCGAACAGTATGAACGGAATGCAAAAACTTTTTAGTTCGCTTGACTATGAACTTGAAATTTACAGCACCGACCCGGACAGAAACGATTATCTTCCGTATGATTTGATGAAACAGCAAATAAAAAATCATTTATATATCAAGAACCGTCCTATTGTAACGGACGGAATTTGGAATGTTCCGATGGGATACGCCGTAGTGGGTTACGAAGACGACGGCGATACCCTTATAGGCTGGAATTATCATGTGTTTGATTTCAGTCCGAATCCAACGCCGGTTACAGATAAAAAATCAAATTGGTATGCGAATGCTTCATTTGTTATTTTATTAGGCGAACAAAAGCATAGAATGCCTGAAAAAGACTTGTATAAACTGATAATCCATGAAGCGTATAATTATTTGACAGATGGCGAGTCTATAGCAAACGCGCAATTTTACGATGACTTGAAAAGATTTTTAAATCAAACTGAAGATGAATGTATATCGGAAGCCAAACGCACCCGTAAAATCATGGGATATGCCACTCCTCCGGCAAGTTTATTTGAAGATGACGAAGCTATCCGAGCGGAGTTTACACGAACGGCAGACCCGATATGGTGCTGCGTTTCTGAACGCCGTTTTTATGCCGCGCATTTCTTTGAAACAGCTAAAACTATATTTCCCGAACACGGCGAATTGCTTGGTAAAATAGCGGGCTGTTTTTGGGTTCAAAGCGGAAAATTCGGCGAGGAATATCTAAAAGAAATTGGACACGACCCCGTAGACAGGGAGAAATTCTGTGATATGGCAGTCAGAGCGAGAATGGCGGAAGTCGTTGAACAAGCGAGGCAGGAAGAAGAAAAAGCAATTAGATTAATAAAAATACTTATTGATAGTATGGGGTTATAGTATACCGTAAAATAACCATAACATTCAGCGTTTGAATTTTCGCAAATTGCAAATATTATTTATATTTTGTACGTAAAAAGGAGATGTTTGAAATGAAGTTTTGTTGTCTGCTTATTGATGTTAAGGACACACAAAAAACACGTAATTTCTATGAAAATGTTATGCGTTTAAAAGTCAGCTTGGATTTAGCTCCAAATGTGGCATTTGGAAATGGAACGACAGCTTTTGCTATTCAGGAAAAATTTTCTGAATTGGTCAATGCCGATGATTTTAATACAACCTGCAAAGGAAATGACCATGAGTTGGTTTTTGAAGAAGATAACTATGATGAATTTGAAGAACATATAAAACAATTCGACGACATAATATTTGTGCATAAGACAAAAGAATATCCGTGGGGACAACGAGTAATGCGTTTTTATGACCCTGATTTTCACGTTATTGAAGTCGGAGAAAGTATGGAAAGCATATTTAAGAAGTTTTTCAAACAAGGTATGAGCATTGATGAAGTGGCGGAAAGAACAGGACACCCCGTTGATTTTGTCAGCAAATATTTCTCGTAACAAAACAAGCATTTTTTAGGAATAAATGAAATTTTGGCATATTCGCAAAACAATTATTAGGTTCGCAAAAATCAAAATAAGAGAACGCGGCAGCTCTATGAAGTGCCGCGTTCTCTTATTATTTATAAATCTCTGATTATGTTGTTTTATCTTCGGTAATTTCAGCTTCTTTTTTCGTTTCCGATTCTTTTTCAGGCTTGGGTTCTTCTACAGGTTTTTTCGCCGCTGTTTTCACAGGTTTTTTAGTTTTGACAGATTTTTTTGGCTTACCGCTCTTTTCTTCGATTACTGTTTTATTTGCAGATATTTCTGCTTTCCATGCGTCTGCCTGCTCTTTTGTCAATGGCTTTATCGTTTCCGCCGGATACGGACTGTCAGGACCGCCGATTCCGTAGATAAAATAAAGATTCCGTATTGTGATATAGAGACGTTCCTCGTAGCCGTGAGCTTCGCCGTATCCGCCTACGTATTTTACATCAATCTGTTTCGCTGTTTCTGTGTCATAAGTTTTTCCTTCAATTTTCTTTTTCATGTAAAAGACCATTCCTTTCTGCGAAAGGCACCAACGAAATATGAAACAGTGGTGCAAGCTCCGCGATAAAAATTTAATTAATGTGTGATATATTTATTTTTGAGGAGCGGCAAACAACAGAGCACGCGGAGGTGAGTGGCGCAGCGGAATGCCGCTAACCCGAATGTAAATAAGTCGCCGGACATTCGTTCAAGCACCAACGAATAGGACGCAGAGCCTGAAACCTAATCATTGTAAAGACAATACTCGTTTTTAGCAGAATGTCCAGTCACTGCCGATTCCTCGAAATATATCTCAGAAAAGAGGAATGATTATTGGCAGGAACAGTTGATATTGTATACCCCGTATGCTGTGGAATGGACGTCCACAAAAACTTTCTCGTTGCGTGTATCGCAACAACCGATGAACGCAACCATACAACCCATCAAATAAAACGGTTCTCCACTTTTACGGGAGATTTGCGTAGGTTAGCCGATTGGCTTGCCGCCAGCAACTGCCGCGATGTGTGCATGGAATCAAGCGGCAAATACTGGATTTCGGTTTTCAATATCCTTGAAAAGACCTGTAACGTCTGTCTGACGCACCCCAAGTACGTCAAAGCTATCAAGGGCAAAAAAACCGACAAGAAAGATGCCAAATGGATTTCAGAGTTGTTCAAATGTGATTTGGTTAGCTCAAGTTTTATTCCCCCGCCGCTTATCAGGCATCTGCGTGATTTATGCCGCTATCACAGCAAACTCACCAATATGTGTACCGGCGATAAGAACCGCGCTCAAAACTGCTTGACGATGTGTAATTTTAAGTTAGACGATGTTTTCTCTGATGTGTTCGGCAAAAGCGCAACACGTATTATCGACGCTTTGATTGAACACGGCAATTCAGATTTTGATTTTACTACGCTTATTGATGGTCGCTGCAAGGCGACGGTTGAAGAGATTCGTGCCGCTCTTGACGGGGAGCTTATCCCTGCTCAAACCGAAAAACTCAACCTTATCAGAAAACACATAGAGTACCTGACCTATATGAAAGATTCCCTTGAGCAAATGATTCTTGACCTTGCCAAAGAGTACCAAACTCAAATTGATTTGCTTATGACTGTTCCGGGTGTCAGCACTCATCTAACCGCCGTTCGTATTTTGGCTGAAATCGGTGTTGATATGTCCGTGTTTGAAACGTCTAAGCGACTCTGTTCATGGGCTGGGCTTACTCCGCAAAACCAAGAAAGCGCAGGCAAGAAGAAAACTACTCGTATCGGACGCGGCGGTGACTATCTCAAGCCTCTTTTAGTGCAAATTGTCCTTGCTACTGTTAAATCTGATAAACACCCCGAACTAAAAAACAAACATCAAGCTCTCAAAAAGCGTCGCGGCGGTAAAAAGGCTACCATTGCCATCTCCCGTAAAATCTTAACTGCTGTCTGGCACGTCCTCTCTAAGAACGAACCCTATAACGCTGAACTTTATCACATAGCCGACAAGCCTCCCAAAAATCGCCAACTTACCACTCAACAAGCTGTCGCTTTACTCTCTAAGCAGGGCTATATTATCTCTGATAAAGAGGCTGTTGCTACTTCATAATTGGGTTTGGCTAATATCCTTTTTTTGGCTGCTATACCGCAGTCAGCTTTGCTCTACTCTTTTTTTGTGTGCGACTGCCTAGCTTTGTTTCAACCTATTTTTCTCCCTTTTTAATTTAATTATATACATTTATTAATTTTCACTTTAAATCCGCACAGGGATAATTTACCCACACAGGGTAAAAGCCCGCTCCCAGCGCGACCCTTGTTGAGGCTATGTTTGCGCTCCATGTATTGTAATATGCCACTTTGCCGTTCCGTTCGATTTCAAGTGCCAGTTCTTTGACTAAATACCCCGCAAGACCGCGCTTCCTGTATTCCGCAAGCGTATCTATGCCAACCTGCCATGCGTCCCAATGGCTGTCGCACGCCGCCACAGACACAGGTATATCATTCTCATACGCTGCGACGGCTAACATATCCTTGTCTGTGCCGGTGAGCGCGTTTTCAAAAAATTCTTTATACCCGTAAAGCTCCTTTATATTTTCGCGGTTATACCGCCTGTAAACAAAATGCGGCGGTTTTGCCGGTGTTCTTTCAGGGTATAAATGCAGGTACCCTATATGCTCGTCGCCTAATTTTTTGCCGAAAGAACGCAGTTTCTCATTAATCAGATAAAAATTATCCGCTTCCATGATGAACCGGGCGGGAGTCGAGGCAAAACTGTCGGAACACCATTCGATTATTTTTCTGTCCGCTCTTACCACGGCGTTACTTCCGAATGTCACTATCTGAAAAAAAGTATTTTGCGTTTCGATAAATATATTTTTATCGGAATCAAACGCAGACGCATCACACTCGCAGATTTTCGCTAACTCCTGTTTTATAAATAATATCTTTTCGTTTTTGTTCATAAATACTGCTGCATTTTCACAAGCCATTACAGTTCCCTTTCTTTTTTATTCAGCGCAATAAATATTAATCGCGTCGCGCAGAAACAAAGCCCCGCCGTCCACGATTTTATCATAGTATGCCTTGAACCGTTCGTCCGTCACATACATCTCCGCAAGACTTTTGTGCGCTTCTTTGCTGTATGCGCCGTCTTTCCAGAACATACAGAGTGATTCTTTGTGCAGGCGGCATACCTCCTGTGCAAGCTCTCCGGCAGGGTCATTCTCCATCATTGCCGCTTTCAGCTTTTCGCTTATATCCGCGTTTAATTGCTCTGCTCTTGCATAATCAACCTCGCCCATTTTCATTATTTTGGCGTTTGAGCTGTCTATGGCTTCGTTTCCGTACTTTTCTCTTATTTCTTTGCCGTATTGATTTTCATTATCTTCAATCATTTTTTGCTTTTGCTTTTTGAAATTACTCTTTTTTCCCATATATACTCCCCATTCATATTTGGTAATATTTTCATGGACGGATTAGAAAATGTTTATTATCTCATCTTATCAGAACAATACTCCATGAAATATAAAACTGTTAATCATACCTAAAATCAGCACGCCAATACCGAATAATGCACAAGCGGAACAAATAAATCCCGGCAGAAAGATAAAAACGAAATTTCTTTTTTTGCGTATGCTGTTTTTTACGGCATTAAATTTGTAAACCGCCATACAAGCCAAAAGCATAGGAACAGTTCCCAAAACAAGCAAGAAAAATGCACGGTCTTTATAAGTAAAAGGCAGCATAGCGTCAGAGTTCATCACTTCGTTCGAGCCGAAAAGACTGATTGCGCCTAAACATAAAACAATAAATACACCAACAGAATATGCGGTATTTGAAATGGTTTTAATGATTTTTGTTTGATTCATATTATATTTATCCTTTCATAAGTAAACGTATTTTCTTAAAGTGTCTACGTGCATAGGATATAGAGATTGCGGAGAATTTTCAATAATTCTTTTTATCTCTGTAATTGGCGTCCACTTATAATTCTGCGATTCGTCAGAAAATGGTAACAATTCACCTTCAACTTTACAGATGAACACGAAAACCATTATCGGATAATCGCCGATAAGATTCTGTGAGCAGGAAAAAGGCATGAAATTTAATACTTTGTATGAATTACCCTCATAAATCGTAGATGAATTTTCACCTAATATTTCAACAACGTCTAAGCCTGTTTCTTCTTTGATTTCCCTTTTCAGCGTATCGAATATATTCTCAAACGCCCGGATTTTTCCGGCAGGTATTTCTAAAAGTCCATTTTCATACGGCATATCAGATTTCATACGTGTTTGCATAAGTATATTTTTTATACCGTTTATTTCTTTTTCAATGATTCCGCCAGCACCCGGTATTGCAAATTGCTCCACGTTTATTACCTCGCAAATTATAAATTTCATGTGTTCTACGTTGTTAATAAAAATAACGTAGAAAATATTTTTTTACTCTGTTATAAATTATACATTTAGTTTTTATTACAAAATATTTTCACACTATATTTCAGTATGATTCTGTTCTTTCTGTATCGTCAAAGTTGCCGCCACGATATGTTTACAGAGCAGTTTATACTCCCGGTTTGGCTTGCAGGTGCAGTTTCCGTCAACAAATTCTCCGCTTCCTTTGTATAGTTGAATTTTAACCGTATGATTGACGGTACTGTTTTCATCGGGGACTTTGGCAAGGAAACTGATTATGCCTTCATCGTAGGGCTGATACTCAACCGCGCCGCTGTGAAACAGAGCTACGCCTTTTTTGACGGCATTGGGATTCGATTCGTAGTCCTCGTTAAATTCTTTGATTGTTTCGTCAAGGTTTATTTCCATACCGTTTATTCTCCCTCAAAAATATATGCGAAACCGATATATTCGGCAAATTTCACTATCTGCGTCGGCGGCACAAACTGCGATTTTTCGATGGTATATTCGTCATCAACTTCAAACGGGTGCTGATTGAAAACGACCGCGCCGCCTATTGTGCTGCCGAGCGGCTGAAACTGACCGAGCGTTAAATCAATCCGCAGTTCTTCGACAGACAGCCACTTATGAAAATTAAACGCGGGATTGGGTTTACGCGGAACGGCTTTCATTTCAAAAATAGCCTCCGGTTTAACGCCTGCCATCGTGTAGATAATACCCAAAGTAGCCGTAACATCGGCGCAGCACATTTGAGGAAATCCTGCAATACGCTTGCGTCCCGTTAAATCAACGAGTTCAACAAGGCTTCCGTCTATCGGCGAGCGTCTGTCCTGCACCCCGGACGGCAAAGAATCAATAGCGTCCAGTTCTGCGGCAGTCAGCGTTCCGTCAGTCAACCTTTTTTGCAGTTCCCGGAACGCTCGCGAAATAGTTTTCGCTATGTAAACTATCGTCGATTTATCAATTAGTATTTGGTTATCCATACAATTCTCGCTTTTTAATTACCAATCATTTGTTTTATTATCATTATATCAAATAATTATATATATTTCAATAGCCTGACGGTCAATTTTTATTATAAATAAACGCGGCATTATTCCAAATTAGCGTGATTGCGCCGCAATTCTGCCTCGTCAATACCGTTCCGCCGTATCATCATGAAAGCAACAATATCCAAAAGCAACATCAGGCTCTGCTCAAACAAACTATTCATCGGCTGTTGCGATTCTGCGTTTTTTCCTTGTCCAGTTTTCGCACAATGCGGTATATTCACCGTCAAGTCAGCTATTTCCGCCGCTACGCTGTTCATGTTCGAGCCGATATAGGCGATTTTTGCTTTATGTTGTTTCGCGGTTCGGGCAACAGCGACCGGCACGGCTGTTTCGCCGGAACATGAGCCGATTATCAGCAAATCCTTTGCCGTTATCGGCGGCGCGTTCACTGCTCCGGCGTATGTCGCGCGGATTCCCATGTGAGTCAGCCGTTTGACGAACGCTAACAATGACAGTTCCGACCTGCCTGCGCCGGTTACGAAAACACGCTTGGCTTGCTCCAGTATTGCGATAAATTCTTCCACAGCGGTTTCGTCAACCGCAGATAAAGCGGCTTCAAGCTCCGATATAACCATGTTTTTAGTAGTTGAATATTCCATGCTCATGCTCCCCAAAACGCAGATATTTTTTATTTGTATTCATTCGTCCGTTATATATTTGTATTATTATATCATATATCCATATAATAATCAATTATATTCGAGGAATAATAAGAAATAAAACAAACGGAATTGTTGATAAGGAGCTATAGAAATGATAAGAAACACATTAGGCAAAACAGGCATGGAAGTCAGCGCGGTCGTTTTCAGCGGATTTATGTTAGACGGGGAAACAGCCGAAAACAGTAAGAAGTATGTATCATACGCCGTTGATAAAGGAGTGAACTATTTCGACGTGGCACCCGCTTACGGCAATGCGCAGGATATGCTTTCGCCCGCGCTTGAGCCATACAGAAAAAACGTGTATCTCGCTTGTAAAAGCACTGTCAGGAACGCGGACATAAAAAACGAACTGTATAACTCGCTGAAAGTTTTGAAAACCGATTATTTCGACGTGTATCAGTTTCACGCGCTGACGAGTCAAGCGGATATTGACGAGATTTTCGCGGCAAACGGCGCGATGGAAGCGCTGCTCCGCGCGAAACGGGACGGATATATCAGGCATATCGGCATAACGGCGCACAATGAGGATATAGCGGTTCAGGCAATGGCGTATTATGATTTTGACACGGCGATGTTTCCGGTAAATTGGGCGTTGAACATGGAAAAAGGGTTCGGCGACAGACTGCTCAATATATGCAAATATCACAACAAGGGTATATTAGCCATCAAAGCGATGGCGCACCGTTTATGGGCTGACGAAAACGAGCAAAAAAAGTATCCGAAAGCGTGGTGCAAACCTATCTACGACAACGATGAGCTGGCGAAAGCCGCGCTCAAATATACGCTGTCCAAAGGAGTACACGCAATCGCTCCTCCGGGCAATTTCGACAGCTTTTCGGTTGCCGTTGAGCATATAGACGAGTGTGCAAACAATCCGTTGAATGACGATGACATGAAAATCCTGACCGGCGAGCTTGATATTGTGAGAAATCAACTTATTTTTTAGAAAAGGGTATATTCGGCAGACGGAGATACGCTGAAACTTATGGAAATGGAATCCACAAAACTTGAAACTTTGCAAGGAAAATAAATAAGACGACTGCGCCGAGCAGCGGGAAAAAGCGCTGATTTTCTGAGAATTTTGCGGGGTTACTAACGCGGCAGAATTTGTGGAAGGAATTGAACGGGCAGAAGAAACAACTAAAAAAACAAACAAAGGCAGGACGATTCGGTTCTGTCTTTGTTTGTTTTTAAAAATTAATGATTCTTTTTTAATTTAAAAACAAACAATTTTACGTGTTCATGTAAACCGCCCCTTTTTTTCATGTAACCTCTGTTCACCGGTATAGCTGTTGACAAAGTGGGTTGAAAATGTTGCAAAAATGGGGTATCTGTGTTATAATGTATAAAAAGCGCAAGGAGCATAGAAAAATGATGAAACAGACCAAAAGTGTGCAACAGAGTATGTTGAGTGTGAGTATGGAAGAGTTAGTGCCACATGACCATTTTCTGCGTCAGCTTGATGCGGCGGTGAGTTTCGACTTCATCTACGAGGAGCTGAAATCATACTATTGTTCTAATAATGGCAGATACTCAACAGACCCGGTAGTGATAGTAAAATCACTGCTGATAGGCTTTTTGTATGGCATACCATCAGAGCGCAGGCTGGAAGAAGAGTTAAAATACAATGTAGCGTATCGCTGGTTTTTGGGATTAGGCTTCGATGAGCGAGTTCCTGATCACAGTACAATATCGCAGCTTCGGCGGAGAAAATTCAACGATGCAGATTTGTTCAAGAAGCTGTTTAGTCATGTGGTAAAATTATGTGTTGAAGCAGGCTTGGTCAGCGGCAAGCTGTTGGTAACGGACAGCACTCATGTCAAAGCGAACGCATCGAAAAAATCCAAAATGACAGTTGAGATAGAGCGAGAAATGACAGAATTTTTCAAGCATCTTGACGAATATGAAGCAGAAGAGCGCAAACGTTTAGGGTTGCCGGAGATAGAGAGAAAAACTCCTGCGCCAAAGAAAACTGAACAAACAAAAAGTGATACAGACGCAGAATCTGGGTGGCTGAATCGCCCAGATAAACCGGAAGGATTTCATTACTTGGCGCATCAGACAGTCGACAGTGAGAACGGCATAATCATTGATGTTGAGGCAACTGCCGGGAATACACCGGACAATGTACCATATCTTGAGCAGATAGAGCGTACCACAGAAACACTCCGAAAACATGATATTGAAGTTGAGGCAGTTTGTGCCGATTCTGCGTATGACACCGCGATTATACACAAGGAATTAGAAGAACTTGAGTTTGCGGTATATATGCCAAAGAAAGCAATCGCCGATAATTTGAAAGCCGAGTACAAACGGGACGATTTCACGTATAACCAAGAGAACAATGAATTTATCTGCCCTGTTGGAAAAGCATTAACATTTCGGTGTTTGCAAAGGCACGAAACGGGTATATTCCGTGAGTACCGCGCTGTACCTAAGATTTGTAAAAACTGCCCTGTCAAAGAGAAATGTCTTGCGCCGAGCCAGAAAGCACGGAAAATCCAAGTGAATATTTTCCAGCACATAGTTGACAAGCATCACGAGCCTGACGGCTCGGCAGAGTACAACGATGCCATGCGAAAACGGCAAATTTGGTGCGAAAGTACGTTCGCACACCAAAAATCACATCACAATCTGAAACAGCTATTCAGGCGTGGACTCAGAGCCGCCGCTGAACACTGTTTCCTTTCGGCGTGTGCCATCAACCTGAAACGGCTGGTAAAATGTCATGCAGGGACTTAGTCCCTCTTTTTTTATGTGTTTTTTCAGGGTAGACTTCTTTTTCTATCACTTTGTCAACAGCTATACCGGTGAACAGAGGTTACATGAAAAAATATTCCGCTTTATTTTTTATATAACTTAATTTTTTCTTTGGAAAAACACGGCTGTTCGGCAAGCTCATTTATTTTGGGGTTTTCGGTCGGTCGGCTTGGGATAACCGCGATTATACCGTATATTATATCTTTGTCATGTTTCATTCAGCGCCTCTTTCTCAAATATTATATCACGGAACATATTTATTTTCTGACTTGAAATACCATAAAATTAGGGCGCGTTGACAAAAAATTTATTTGGAGCTTTTGTCAAGAATCGAATTTTATTTTTATCTTTATTATAATAAAAGCAAAAATAAAAAATTTTATGCTTGACAAACAGCCGTTTTCGCGGCTCATAGCTTCCCGCCGAAAGTTATACAGGATTTGCGGACAGTGCGCCACGAGGTTTCCCTTCACAGCCGAGCGCGCCCGCAAATGAAATGCCGCATAGCGGTAGCCTGAAAATACGCGGTCTGAAACGGGCGCAGGAAATGGGTCGGCTTGGGAAGCGTTAATCAAATAATATATTTTAATTAGAAATGAGGATAATCATGAATATGTTAAAACTCAAGCAAATCGCAGAACAGCCGCGCTGCCGTATATCCCGGCAATTTATGCGAACCCT
>Ga0082212_10004357_pt1 | contig 19626 bp, 15 predicted proteins | sample TergutNt197P3_FD_71548 | JGI IMG/M metagenome (GOLD analysis project Ga0082212, IMG submission 71548) | Neocapritermes taracua P3 segment gut microbial communities from Petit-Saut dam, French Guiana - Nt197 P3 | ecosystem: Host-associated > Arthropoda: Insects > Digestive system > Gut ... | reverse complement strand
TGAGGCATTTCGGCAACGTTATTCAAAAGGGCTTTTCGATAAACCAGAATTAACAGAAACTGAAATAAAAAGTAATTTAAAAGATTGGTTATTGAAATAATTTATTAAAAAAAAAATTATTATTTTTGTTATCATAAATTATATATTATATTACCAGATAATACAATATATAGAAATAATAAACAAATGACAAATGAATATTGCAGGCAATATAACAGGAATAAAATATAAAATTTTTCTAAAAGAAGAGTTGAAAAATATTGATATTAAAGATTTTAATATCAATGAAAGTCCAGCATCTTGCACAATAAAAGATGGAGATATGTCAAAAAATAATGAATAATACATAAAGTAATTTATATGAAAATTGAAGTTTTAAAACCTGAATATTTAGTTACAACGTTCTTTGGAAGTGGTTATTTTCCTATTGCATCAGGCACATTTGCATCAGTTATAGCCCTTGTTCCTTTGTTGTTAGTAGATGCAGATTTTCATTATTTGTTTTTTCCAATTTCTATAATTGTTGCTATAATTTCTGTTCCATTTATAACAAAAGTGGAAAAATTAAAAGGTAATGATAGTCCTATTATAGTAATTGACGAAGTAATAGGAGTGTGGTTGATATTTTGTTCACCGATAATAATTTTTAATTGGATAAATATTATTTTAGGTATAGTGTTGTTTAGGTTTTTTGATATAGTAAAACCATGGATAATAAGTAAAATCAATAGTAAGCAGGGTGCTATTTATGTTTTATTGGATGATGTAGTTGCGGCGTTTTTTACTTCTATTATACTTCACACTATAATATTTTTGCAAATATTATGATATAATATGCATTGAAAAGTTATTAACATTTTTAAAGAAAAACAAAAAAATAAAAAAAAAAGTTTATTTATTCAAAAAAAAATATTAAATTGCATAAGGGTAATTGCACTATCAATAAAATAAAGTGCATTATAAAAACATTTAATTATAAGTAATATTAAATCTGTAAAATAAAAACATATATATTTTTTTTTCATTAATCATAAGGAACTGCTATGAATAAAGCAGAACTCGTGGAAGAAATCCACGTAAAATTAGGTGGCACAAAAGTCGCTGCCGAAGAAGCTTTAAAAGCTACTTTAGAATCTATCACTGATGCACTACATAATGGTGATAGCATTACCCTTATTGGGTTTGGAAACTTTTCTATTGTTGAGAGAAAAGAAAGAATGGGACACAACCCACAAACAGGTGCGACTATTAAAATAGCAGCGAAAAAAGCAATTAAATTTGCTCCTGGCAAAGCATTAAAAGATGCCATTAATAACAAAAAACCTGCAAAGAAAAAACCTGCAGCAAAAACTACAGCGGCATCTGCTACAAAACCAAAAAGAAAATGCTAATTTTTGGCTAATTTTTATGGGACTGAAGTTTTACTTCAGTCCTTTTTTTATTTACAAAAACATTAGAAAATATAGTTTTTATTTTATAACATTTTATTATTTTTTTTTTCGTATTTTTGTATTTTTTATAAATAAAATTATAATACAATGAAAATAACTTTTCCTGATGGCAACATAAAAGAATATCCTGAAAATATAACAGGATTAGATATAGCAAAATCAATATCCGAAGGACTTGCAAAAAATTCACTCGGCGTGTTAGTAAATGACGAAATATATGATTTGACTCGTCCTATTAGTAAAGATTGCAATCTGCGTATTCTTACTTTTGATGACAAAGAAGGAAAGCAAATATATTGGCACTCTTCAGCACATCTTATGGCTGAAGCATTGCAACAACTTTACCCAGGAATTAAATTTGGAATAGGACCAGCAATAGAAAATGGTTTTTATTATGATGTAGATTTGCCAAATGATATGAAGATTGGATATGAAGATTTAAGCAAAATAGAAAACAAAATGTTAGAACTATCAAAAACAAACTCCAATTACATAAGAGAAGAAGTAGAATGGGAAGATGCTATGAAGCACTGGCGGGACGAAGTAAAAGATGAATATAAAGTAGAGTTATTGGAAGGTTTTCAAGGCCAGCAAATTTCATTTTACAAACACGGCACTTTTACTGATTTGTGTCGTGGGGCACATCTTTCTAATACGGGACTAATTAAATCTGTAAAATTGCTTTCTATAGCAGGGGCATATTGGCGTGGTGATTCAAATAGAAAAATGATGACTCGTATTTATGGAATTTCTTTCCCTAAAAAGAAAATGCTCGATGATTATATTCAAATGCGAGAAGAAGCAGAAAAAAGAGACCACAGAAAAATAGGAAAGGAATTAGAATTATTTATGATTAATCCTAATGTCGGTGGCGGATTACCCACTTGGTTACCAAACGGCACTATTATTAGACGAATTATAGAAGATTTTATTAGAAAAGAACATATCAAACGAGGGTATAAAGAAGTTATTACTCCACACCTCGGAAACCTTAATCTATACAAGACATCAGGACATTATCCATATTATGCCGACTCACAATTTCCACCTATAGTTATTGATAATGAAGAATATTTATTGAAACCAATGAATTGTCCCCATCATCATCAAATATATCTGAATTCACCACATTCTTACAAGGAACTACCAATAAGATTATTTGAAAATGGAACTGTATATCGTTATGAGCAATCAGGAGAATTGTCAGGAATGATACGGGTGCGGGGCTTTACACAAGATGATGCACATATTTATTGCACACCCGAGCAATTGAAAGACGAAATTAAAGATGTATGTGAATTTATCCATTTTTTATTTAAAAAATTCGGACTTGACGATGCCATAGAGACACGACTTTCCTTTAGAGACAACCAAAGCAGTAAATATGGTGGAGATGAACAACTATGGCTCAAAGCACAAAAAGATATTACAGAAGCTGCTGAAGAATGCCAACTCAAATACGTTATTGCCGAAGGCGAAGCCGCATTTTATGGTCCTAAAATTGATTTTATTATTAAGGATGCAATTGGACGCAAGTGGCAACTCGGCACCGTGCAGGTAGATTATGTGATGCCCGAGCGATTTAATTTAGAGTATATTGGGACAGATAATGTTCCCCACAGACCCGTAATTATACATAGGGCACCGCTCGGCTCTATGGAAAGGTTTATGGCGATTTTGATTGAGCATTATGCGGGCAATTTTCCTTTTTGGATGTCACCGATGCAGGTGAGTATTCTGCCTATCGGTAGTAATCAACACGAATATGCTAATAATATTTATGAAAAACTTAATGCACTTAATATCAGAGTATTTGTGGATGACAGAAATGAAAAAATAAATAGAAAAATTGCTGAATCAGAACAAAAGAAAATACCTTTTGCACTAATTATAGGACAGAAAGAAATGGATGCAAATAGTGTTTCTGTTAGAGAACATACCAAAGGTGATATGGGCAGTAGAACATTAGCAGAAATAATTGATTTATTTACTGATTTGCTGGTGAATAAGAAATAAAAAACTTTTTTGTGGCATTATTCATTCTAAAAAATATTTATGTCCTTTTCAACAATAAAAGAAATATATAGATTTGGAATTGATTTTCTTAAAAAACATAATATAGAATCTCCTGAAATTAATGTTGAAATGCTTTTATGTTGGATTCTATATTTATCAAGAATAGAGATAAGATTAAAATTTGACGAAATAATTACTCAAAATCAAAAAGAGCAATTTATAACAGCACTTAAAAATAGAGTTAATCATAAACCACTCCAATATATTATAGGGGAAATCAATTTTTATAATATCACTTTAAATATAAACGAATATGTGTTAATTCCGAGACCTGAAACAGAAGAACTTGTCCGAATTATTGCAGATAATATAAATAAATCTAATCATAAAATACATAATATACTTGATATAGGAACGGGGTCGGGGTGTATATCTATTGCTCTTGGAAAGGAATTTCCTAATATAAAAATAGATGGAATTGATATAAGTACATTGGCAATTAATTGTGCTAATTATAATAAAAAAAAGATGAATATAAGCAATATAAGTTTTATAAATACTGATTTTGCTAATTATATAAGTAATAAAAAATATGATATTATTGTGAGTAATCCGCCTTATATTTCTATTGATGATTACAAAAAACTTGATAAAGAATTGTTTTTTGAACCCAAAATAGCACTTACAGATAATAAGGATGGCTTAAGTTTTTACACTATGATAGCAGAAAATAGTAATTATCTTCTTAATAAAAATGGAAAAATATTTTTAGAATGTGGAATAAACCAAGTAGAAAAAATAATATCTACTTTTGATAAAAACAAATATAGAACTCAAATCATAAAAGATTTTTCGGGAATTGATAGATTTATTATTTTGGAAACATAATTACAATAAAAATTATTATTGCTGATTATACATTATAATAAATTTATTTTATATTTTTGTTGTTGAATATAATTAAAATTTGAGAATTAAATATGAAAAACAAAATAATAATAACTATTTGTTTTATGCAAATTGCTACGAACTTTCTGTTTGCTTCTAATATAAGTAAAGAAAAGGTGTTTAACGATTTTATTAAAAAAGATGGAAATATAAAAACTATTAACGCTGTTTGTAGCAATCCTGAAGCAGGTTTTAACGATATTAATATTATAGCAAAACGCGGTAATAAATATCGTATTAAAACCAATCATATAGAAATATATTGTGATGGCAATGCTATTTGGAACTATAATCCTGCAAAAAAATCAGTCCTAATTTCTAATTTTGATGCAGAAAACACTCAAAATATTTTTTCTATAGATAACCTTTTTTTTAATGTTTTTCCCAATTTAGAACCAACGAAATTACAAAGTGTTCTTTCTAATAAAAAAAATAAACAGTATCGTTTAGATTTATATAATAAAAATCGCAATACAGAAATTAAAGAAGTTTATTTGTATTTAGACGCTAATTTAACAAAAATAGAAGGAATAGAAATTATAACAAACAATATTAAAATTGCTCCAAAATGGAACATAAAGAAACTTGAAATTAATAAATCCATCGCCGATGATGCTTTCATATTCAAAGTTCCACAAGGAGTAGAAGAAATAGATACAAGATAAAAATAAAAAAAATAATTAAAAATATGAAAAAAACTTTATTAATGATATTAGATGGCTGGGGATTAGGCAATAAAGATAATAGCGACCTAATTTGGCAAGGTCAAACAGATTATTTTAAATCGCTTTTATCAGAACGTCCCAATGCAATTCTTAATGCCAGCGGCGAAGCTGTAGGATTGCCTGATGGACAAATGGGTAACTCGGAGGTAGGGCATCTCAATATCGGCTCTGGTAGAGTAGTATATCAAGATTTATTGCGTCTTAATATAGCCATACGTGATGGTTCATTTGAGCATAACGAGTTGCTTGTTTCAGCGTTTCGTTATGCAAAATCAAAAAATGTGAGTGTTCATTTTTTGGGTTTATTATCAGATGGTGGTGTTCACTCTTTAGATAAGCACTTGCATAAATTATGCGAAGTTGCTGTTAATAGTGGTTTGTCGCAAGTATATGTTCATTGTTTGATGGATGGTCGCGATACTGACCCTCGCAGTGGTTTAGGTTATATGCGTAGTTTGTTGGCACATATAAAAGATACTCCTGTGCGTGTTGCATCAGTTTGTGGACGTTATTGGACGATGGATAGAGATAACAGATGGGATAGAATCAAAGCAGGATATGATTTGCTGGTTCATGGAATTGGTATTGCAGAGTATGATGCAGCATGTGCAATAGAAAATTCTTATAAAAATAATATAACCGATGAGTTCATCAAGCCAACTGTAATTACAGATAATACAGGCGTTCCCGTAGGCACTATCCAAGAAAATGATGTAGTAATCTGCTTCAATTTTCGGACAGACCGTTTGCGTGAAATAACAACCGTGCTTACTCAAAAAGATTTTCCTGATTATGAGATGAAAACAATTCCTCTACAGTATTATACAATGACGTGCTATGATGAAAATTTCAAAGACATAAATGTTTTATATAAAAAAGATAATGTTAGTAATACATTGGGTAAGGTTATCTCTTCTCTTGGTCTAAAGCAATTACGCATAGCCGAGACAGAGAAATATGCCCATGTAACTTTTTTTCTTTCAGGTGGACGAGAAGAGGTTTTTGCAGGCGAGCATAGAATCTTAATACCTTCACCGAAGGTTGCTACCTATGATTTGCAGCCAGAAATGAGTTGTTATTTAGTTAAGGATGCTTTAGTTGAAGAGTTGAATAAAAATATTTATGATTTTATAGCATTGAACTTTGCTAACGGAGATATGGTAGGACATACAGGTGTAAAAGAAGCAATATTATCTGCAGTTTATGCTGTGGATACTTGTATTAAAGAAGTAATTGAAGCAGGACTGAAAAACGATTATGATATTCTTTTAATAGCAGACCATGGTAATGCGGATTATGCTATAAATACTGATGGTAGTCCTAATACAGCACATTCATTGAACCCTGTGCCTTGTATTTATATAAGTAATGATAATCGTTTTAGTAAGGTAAGCAATGGATGTTTAGCAGATGTAGCCCCAACGATATTAAGAATAATGGATATAAAACAACCTGTAGAAATGACAGGAAAAGTGTTGGTGGAGTAAAAAATAGATAAAATTTGGAAATAAGAAAAAAAAATATGTCATGCCGTATTTATTACGGCATCTACAAATGAGATACCGAAATAAATTCGGTATGACAAAGAACTTAAATAAGATTTTTTTTTTTTTAATAATAAATAAAGGTATTTATGCCAAAGTTTAAAAAGTTTGCAAGTGGGAACTCAAAACTTGCCGTGATGCTTACGATAGTAGCGATGTTTATCTTTGTAGGATGTAGTAAAGATGATGATATAACTCTAACAAATAATTTAGTTGGAACGAGTTGGATAACATATTTTGATTTGGAAGATGAAAATGATGGTTATGTTAGATTTTCTTTTACTACAAAAACAAAATGTATTTGGAATAATGGTAGTATGATATATGGAGATCTTGATTCAGAAGAATTGGCTTACACATACAATAAACCAAACATTATTATTTATGATGAATATATTTCTGTTTATGGTAAAATAAATGGAAATAAAATGGAATTAACATACCCAGAAGATGGAGTATTAATATTTACCAAACAATAGTTTTATTGCAATCTAACAAATCACACAGGACATCACCAAAAGGTGGTGTCCTGTGTTAATTTTCATCCATTGTTAATTGTTTGGTTTTATATTTTCGTTCTGCACTTTTAAGAACTTCTGTAGCCATTGGCAATTTTATTCTTGCACCATTTAGCATCTCTTCTATTGTGATTATTTGGATTTTAGGTATTTCTTGACCTGATAATTTATGAAAATATTTACCATATTTATTTGCTTCATTTACTAAATTCTGCATCGGATAAAGTGTTAGTAAAATACCTGCCACTGCACCTTCTCGCTCTATTGTTCCTGCCAAATCTCTAACCACTGATGGTGATAAATTCTTGCTCGATTTAACTGAAAATAACACTTCTTTTATAACTAAATTTTCATCATTATCATATTCTTTAATGAATGCAATACCATCTATTCCACCATCACCACCTTTCTTTTCGTTGATAATTGCTCGGTTATTAGAGTAAGTTAATATAGACCATTTTTCAAATTCTTTACGCAATCTGTCATCTTGTCTATTTGCTAATTCAATCGCTGATTCCATATCTTGCGGAACACCTTTAATTGTAATATTATTTTTTGTTTCTGATTTTTCACTTGTAGCATCACTAAAATCTTTCCCAAAAGTGTCTTCCAATCGCTTCAAAATCAGCGATACAGCACCGAATGAAATATCAATTCCAATCCATTTTCTATTTAATTTTTCTGCAACTGCAACCGTTGTTCCGCAACCACAATATGCATCTAAAACTACATCTCCTTCATTTGAAGATGCTTTAATTATTCGCTCTAAAAGTGCTTCGGGTTTTTGAGTGTTGTAGCCCAAGCGTTGTTTTCTTATTCTATCAACAGGATAAATATCAATCCACCAATCTTCTACTTTTTTACCAGCTTTTGTTAATTCTTCTACCTCATCTTTATTTTTATCCTTATCTTTTTTATTCCACATTTGTCCTGAATTATGTAAGCCGCTTTTATGAGGAATTCTTTGAATATTAAATTTATGTTTTTCTGTTTTAGTATAAAAAAATATAGTATCGTGTTTGCGAGGAAATATTTTGTTTGCACCACTTGGAGTTGCATAACACCAAACTATTTCATTTCTCATTCTACCTCCTCTAGAACAAAACAATCCATCTAAAACCAACTTCAAATAATGACTCATTGTAGGGTCGCAATGTAAATAAAAACTTCCTGTCGGTTTTAGAACGCGATATATTTCTGCTATTCTATTTGTCATACTTACCAAATATGCAAGCATACTTCCTTTGCCTAAAACTTTTTCTAACATCAAAATTAAATGCAAACTTTGTCTGGTCATCAGCCCGAATCTATTTTCTATTATATCATTAAAACCTTTATCTGCTGCGTCATTCCAAGTCCAAGTATCTACAAATGCTTGGGTCTGTGCTGTATCTTCTTTTCCAATATTATTATATATTTGATTATAATTTCTTTTTGAATTAAATGGCGGGTCTATATAGCATAAATCCACTGACTCATCTGCTATATATTTTTGCATCACTTCTAAATTATCGCCGTAGTAAAGTTGGTTCATATAGTTTTTCTACTCCTCCATTGTTAATTGTTTGGTTTTATATTTTCGTTTTGCGCTATCTAATATTTCTATTGTTGGGAGTTCTAATCTCGCTCCGTCCATTATCTCTTCTATTGAAATTACTTGGATTTTATTATAATTTTTATTGAATAATTTATTCGTATATGTCCCATATTTTTTTGATTCTCGCACCAAATTTTGCACAGGATAAAGTGTAATTAAAATTCCTATTTTTGCATTTTCTTTATCAAGCGTTCCGTTTAAATCACGCACAACATTTGGAGATAATGTCTTATTTGTTTTCACACTAAAAATAATTTTACTATTTACTTGCTCACCATTTTCATCTTTATCCAACATATATGCAGTGCCATCAATACCACCATCGCCACCTTTTTTATCATTTACAAATGCTTGATTATCGCTATATTTTGCAATAGACCATTTTTCAAATTCTTTGCGATTATCTCCTGCACGTAAAGCAAGTTGAACTGCACTATTTAAATCTTTCGGCTCACCTAATTCTAAAAATTCAGAAGTAATTTCATTTCCAAAAGTATCAAGCAATCTTTTTTTAATCAGTGATACTGCATTATAAGTTATATCTATTCCTATCCATTTTCTATTCAATCGCTGAGCCACCGCTATAGTAGTTCCGCAACCACAAAACGCATCCAAAACTACATCTCCTTCATTACTACTTGCCTTAATTATTCGCTCTAATAACGCCTCGGGTTTCTGGGTTTTATATCCTAATCTGGCTTTATCTTTTGGGTCTACCGCTTTTATATTCCAAACAGTATCTATTGTTTGTCCTTCTATTTTAAATATAATATCATTTTTATCAGGTTCACGCCCATTTTCTTTTATAAATCTTTTAATATACCCATCAAATCTACTATCTGTCTTTGGATAGTTAGCACCTGTAATTTCATTATATTCATTAAGATACTTATTCCATCGTTTAAAATCTATTGCACTTTCAGGATTGTTATCTTTTAATAAACGAAATGTTCTGTGTTTATCACCATTTTTGCAGTAAAAAAATATAGTATCATGTTTTCTTGGGAAATATTTTTTTACTTGTCCTTGATAAGTTTTATAATGCCACACAATTTCATTTAACATTTTTCCACCTTTATCTACAAAAATACTATCCAATAATGACCTCAATAAATAATTTGCAAATGGGTCGCAGTGCAAATAAAAACTACCTGTCGGTTTTAACACTCTGTGTATTTCTTTTATTCTAAACGCCATATACAACAAATATGCACTTATATCACATTTTCCAAACATCTCAATCATACTTCTTATAAAAATAAATGTTTTATGCGGAAGTAAAGTTGGCTTATCCATTAAGTTCTGATGACTTAATGCAGCCAAATCATCCCAAACCCAAGTATCTGTAAATGCGTGAACTTGTGCTGTTTCTTTATGGCTTATTTTGTAAATCAGATTATAATCCTCACCTGAATTAAATGGCGGGTCTATATAGCATAAATCCACTGACTCATCTGCTATATATTTCTGCATAACTTCTAAATTATCGCCGTAGTAAAGTTGGTTCATATTACAAAAATAGTAAAAAAAAATGATTTTCTGTGCTATATACATATATAGCAGGTAGCGTTTTTGAATAAAAGTTAATTTTGTAAATATTTTTTGTAATTAATAAGAAAAAAGTAGAATTATGAGTGAAGAGAAAAATAAACATATCGGTATCTGTTTTTTTTGTAGTAATAATATTGTTGCAAATGTGGTAGTTAAGATTTGGATATAATTTTTCAATCAAAAAACATTATTTTTGTAAAAGATATATTTAAAAAGTTATTTTTTAATTTTAAAAAGTGCAGTTTTCGGAATATAGTAAAAAACGTCCCTGTAAATTATTGAAAAATAAAAACTCAAAACGCTAAATGAAACTTATAAAAGTGTAAATGAAACTTATAAAAGTGTAAATGAAACTTATAAAAGCATAAATGAAACTTATAAAAGCATAAATGAAACTTATAAAAGTGTAAATGAAACTTATAAAAGTATAAAAAGTATATGTGTGGTAACGTTTTTATATGAAAATAGGTGAAAAAAATTACAAGATAAAAAAAAAATAAATATGAAACAATTATTCTGTTATTTACTAATTATTATTTTTTCTATTCCGATTTATTCTAATAATTTTGTGATTAATTCTGTAAAAAATAATCATAATAAATTACCTTCTCATCCCGTATTTACTGCTTTACAAAATGATAATGCGGTTAATAAAATTAAAATTAAATTAGCGAGCAATCCCAAAGCCCAATCGTTGCTTAATGAGTTAAAGAATTATTTAATTGTTGAATTTGATTCAAATTATAATATTTCGGATTTGATTCCAATAAAAAAGATTGTAATAGATACTTTTCCAAAAGATTTGTTGTTAAATATTGATTTTACTAATAAGATAGGAAATATTTTTCAGGCAGATTTATCAAAATCATGGTATTTTCAAACTTGTAATATTAAAAGTGCTTGGGAAACATCTGTCGGCGAAGGAATAGTTGTGGCTGTTTTAGATACGGGTATAGATTATTATAATAATGATTTTAAAGAAACATTATGGATAAATGTTGCAGAAGACATTAATAAAAACTTTCGTTATGATTCTTGGTTGCATACAGATGATATAAATGGTGTATTTGGTGATATAGATGGCATAGATAATGATTTTAATGGATATATAGATGATGTGATTGGCTTTGATTTTGTAAAAGAGATAGTTCCTACTTTTGGTGATGTACTTAATATGAATGGCAATCCTTATGATGAACACGGACATGGCACACAAGTAGCAAGTATTATATCTGCTATTGCTCCCGCTTCTAAAATTATGGGAATTAGGACGCATAATGCTATAGGTGAATCCGATTGTATTGCAATAGCAAATGGAATTATTTATGCTGTGTTGAATGGGGCTAATATAATTAACTTGAGTTCAGGTGAGACAGAGGATTCACCTTTGATACATACTGCGATAAAATTTGCTGTTGAAATGGGAGTTGTTGTTGTCTGTTCTGCGGGAAATGATGGTAATACTTCGCCACATTTTCCGTCTGATTATAGTGAAGTAATTTCTGTAGGTGGCATAAATGAAAACGAAATGCGTGTATTTAATTATGGTGATTTTATTGATATTACTGCTCCTGCTGTTAATATATATGTTGGAAATAAGAATAATACTTATAGAACAAATAATGGAACATCTTTTTCTGCCCCTATTGTTTCTGCTATTTGTGCTTTATTGCTTTCCAAAAATCCTAACTTATCACCTAATGAAGTAAAAACGCAACTACAACTAACAGCAAGGTCAGAGATGGGTTGGACACCTGAATTTGGAGGAGGAATTGTTGATGCTAAAAAATGTTTAGAATTTGTTGGGAAAGCAATTCTAAAAATAGAAAATCCAAGCAGGAATGAAATTATTGATATATCAAAAGAAAATTATTTAAATATAAAAGGAACTATCGCTTTGCCACTGTTTGATAGTTATGTTGTTAGAATAAGAAATTGTAGAGAAAGTAGAAATAATTGCGACTGGGATACACTTATTAGTGACCAATCTTTACAAGTTGTTTCAGGTGAATTATGTTCTATTAACTTAAAAGAAAAAATTATTCCAAGCGGGGAAAATATTATAAGTGTTGTTTGTAAGTTAAAATCAGGTAAGAGCATTGAGGAACGAGTTAATATTTTTATCGTTAATTCTAACATAAATATAATAGAAGGTAAAAAAGAATTTGTTGCGTATTATAATAGCAACCTTGTTAGTATAATAAATGTTAAAACATATATACCGACTAATGCAAAGTTGTTTTATAAAAATAAAAATGAATTAGAATATAAATTTATTAACTCTGTTAACTATATTACAAACAATCATATTTTTATTTTAGATAATATTTTGAGTGTCTTAGATACAGCATACATAGTGGCACAATATGGTGATATAATTCAAACTACACCAATGGAGTTTGAGTATTCATCAATAGAAATAAATAATATAAAATCAGCACAAATAAAAAAACAACCATACACATTGCCTGCAGGACATTTATTTAAAAATTCTATAAATAAAGACGGACAGGATAATTTGATAGTTTCACTATTTAATAATAATGGTACGCCTGAAAAAGTTAAATATTTTTTATCTCAATCAGATACTATGTTTTGTATCGATAGCACTACTTATAATGGGGCTTGTGTTACTATCAAAAATAATTGTATTTTGTCAAATTATTTTGGGCAAATTAGATGGTATAATTATTTTGATAATCGTTCAATATTAATAGGAAAAGAAAATTCGTGGGATAGTAGTTTTATAGGAATTGATTTAATTGATTTAGATAACAACGACTATATTGATATTTTTTATAGAGATAATAATGGAAATTTCTTTGTAGCACTTGTTGATGAATATACGTTTGTTAGAAAAAATTTATTTAATTATTTTGATTTTATAAAACAAAATGCAGATATAGGTTTATTAAAATCACATAATCAACTTGCTACTTGTTTTGGAAATTTTTATGGTGATAACAAGAATTATTTAGCGATAGTTAGCACCAATGACCCTTATTTAAATATTATTGAAATAACTTCTGAAGGTGCGTCATTAAAGAAAACGTTGCCACTTGCAGGGCATTACCACAATGAATTAACTCACAAAAACCATAATTTAAGTCATAACATATTTGTCTGCAGTGCAGATATAGATTTTGACGGCATTGATGAACTAATTTATATGTATTACGGCGAAATTAATGATACAGGCGATGTATTAGGTGCTAATGAGTTATGGACTCTTCATATTTATAAAAATGAAAATAATAATTGGATTGAAATTGCTTCTGAAAATATTCTCGGCGTTAGGGTTGGTAATTCTTATGTAAATGGCTTAAATGTAGGTGATATAGATAATGATGGTGCTGATGAAATATTAATCTCCGTTTATCCTAATCTATATGTTTTCAAATGGGACGATGAACATAAAAAAATAATTCCATTTTGGTATTATCCTGAATGCAACTCTAATGTTGCAGTAGTAGGTGATTTTAACAGGAATGGTAAAAATGAAATTTGTTTTAATAATTTTTCAGAAATAATATTTTTTGAGTTTGAAAATTATAAGCCGCAATCTGTTTTTAATTTTAAGGGATATTCTTATAATAAAAACTCTGCATCGTTTTATTGGGAAAGTTATGCTGATGTTTTAACTGAATACGAATTATTGCTAATAGAATCAGATAGTTTACACGCAGGAAATTTTAAACCATATTATACTTTTGAAAAAAATATTAACATTAGCAATTTACGTGAGCAGGCATATTATACGGCATTTGTAAGAATTAAAGGCGATACGATATTTTACAATCCAATAGAAATTTTCACTAATAAACAAACATTTCCTATTAGTGCTGAAGCAGTAAATCATAAGATTATAAAAATAAAATTTACTGATAGAATATCATTGGATTTGAATAATAATTTTACAGGAATAAGATTAATTGCAGAAGATTCTTTTTTTGAAATTAATATTTTGTCGTCAGTAAATTTAACGGACTACGATGATTCTACATTAATAGTAGAATTCAGTGAAGAGTTTTTGAATGGAACTTATAAGTTGCAAATACCTGTATTTACTGACATATATGGCAATCCAACACTATATAAAGAATTGCTTATTAATATAAATATAGTTTTTATTCCTGAACTATTTTTAACATCTTTGATATACGAACCCCCATTAACTCTGGTTGTGGATTTTTCTGAAAGTGTTGATTCTACAGCCCTAACAACGAAAAATTATACTTTGTACCCTTATGGCGGAATTGAAAATATATTGCTTCTTGATAGCAATGTTATAAAAATCTTTTTATCTCAAAATACACAAATATATGGCAGAGGAAAAGATTATTTACTAACCGCCCACTCTAATATTACTGCAACATCAGGTAGCAAAATGACCACAGGTGCAGGAAATACGCTTGGATTCTGTATATCTGAAAATAATTTAGATAGTGTTTATATTTATCCCGCCCCTATTTCATTATCTAAACACACAGAAGCATATATAGCGCGTTTGCCAAATAATACGACAATAGAGATACTCAATCAATCAGGCAAAATAATAAAAACATTAAATGAAACAGATGGAAATGGTGGTATTGATTGGAATTTATGCGATGAACAAGGCAATAAATGTAATGTAGGAATATATTTTGTAAGAATAACTTTTACTAATTCTGAAAAAGAAAAAATAGTAAAATTTGCGATAACGAAGTAAAGTGGTATACAGAAGAAATCAATACCTGTTGTTATACTGAAACAGGTACAATTTAACAGATAAAAAAATATTTTATAAAAAAATATATATTTGTATATTATGATAGGGAAAAATTACATATTAATAGTATTTCTTTTTATAAGTATTAATCTAAAAGCAAATATTATAGAAAATCCTATAGATGCTATTATAAATATATCAACAGAAAAAGGAATTGCATCACACTATGGCACTAAATTTCATAATAGAAAAACTGCTTCTGAAGAACGATTTGATATTTTAGGTAATACTGCTGCACATAAAAAATTGCCTTTTGGAACTATTGTTAAAATAATAAATAACAACAATAATAAAGCTACATTAGTTAGAATAAATGATAGGGGACCATTTATTAAAGGAAGAATTATAGATATATCACATAAAAGTGCAAAGATAATAGATGGTTTTAATAATCCTGTTGTAGATATAGAGTATTTTGATGATAATATTTTAGAACAATTAGATAGTAATTATTTATTAGGACACTCTACAATTCATCCAGCAATAATATTGCATAAGTCATTAGTTAATATAACAGATACATTTAGTAATTTTGAAGGAGCAATTAACTTTTATTTAGAGGCAATTAAAAATGATACTTCCTTGTATTTATTTATTAATGCAAGCAACAGAAAAAACAAACAACAAAAATATTTCATAGTACCTTATATTTCAACTAAAAATTAATTATTTTCTTCTAATTCATATATAACAACAACATTAAAGCCACGAAAATTATGTTTATATTCAATAGATTTAGCATAATTATTTATTATAAAAATACCTCTTCCTGTTACTTCTAATAAGTTTTTTTCTGCTAAAGGATTAGGCACATTATCTAAAATAAATCCATCGCCTTGGTCTATTATCGTGATTTTAAGCATATTGTCTTCGCATTCAATTATTATTTCTATATATTTTGTTGGATTATATTTATTCCCGTGACACAGCGCATTAATATATAGTTCGTATATACATAAATAAACATTATAGAAATCTTTTTCAGATATGGTTATATTATATCTTAATAAATATATAATTTTTATTAAATCATCAATAGATTTTCGTGTAGATTTTAATTTTTTATGTAAGATTATGTTTTTCATTTTTATGTTCCGTTTTTATTGTTATATATAACTTTATTTAATTAATTTTTTATTTATAATGTATATCCTGTATTAATAGTAAAATGAGGAATTATTTTTTTTATTTTATTTTCATTTCTAAATTCACACCAAGCATTACAGAAGAATTCCCATTTGCTAATCTTAAAATTAAATAGTGCTTCGGGTGAATACGAATAAATTACATTATTGTTGTTATTCATATTAATTATTCCAATATTAAGATAATATAATCGCATTCCAATTCCAACTCTTTTCGCATTATTTAAATTATAACTACACATAAGCAAAGACGTTATGTCGGTAGTTTTTCTTTGTGGTAGTTCTGAAAAAGTATTCCAAAATAATTTTGATTGCTCATAATACCGAAAATATATTTTATTTGTTAATGACAAATTATTAAACATCAAAACAGATAAACTATCTTTATAACTAATTTGTCTTATACTATAACTACGTATAGATTGTGAAAAAGTTTCATAATCATAGATAGTATAATTTGCTAATACTTCAAATTGTGGAGAATAGAAAAATTTATAAGCATTAATAACAATTCCGTTTTGATAACTAATTATTCTATTCCAGTTGTTTTGGATACTTCGTTCCTGATGTATAAATACTATGTGGTTCTGTAAATAATTAATTTTAGAAATTATGGTCAATATTTTAGAAGATTCTCTTCTATATTCTAATGAAAAGATATGATTTAAAACGTCTCTTTCATCATTATTAAGAGAACTTGGGGTGTTGTATTCTGTTTTAGTTAAAATTATATTTGCTAATAAAAAATTGCGTTTAGTTATTATAATTGTTGGATTATAAAATACTTTAATATTAAATGTATTATTATCTTTTTGGCTTTCTATTAATTGCTCGTTGTTAAAATCTTCAAATTGTAGATTATAAATATTTTGTAGATAATAATGTTCCTCTCTATTATCTAATTTAAGACCTATATTATGTGAAAAAATATTATGTTTATAATCAATATTTATATCTACATTAGCAAGCCACTCGTTATAATTTTTTCCTAATTTAGAGTTACTGATTGTGGCAATTTGTTCCTTATATTTACGTTCTATATCTATTCTGGCTATATTAGATTTTATATTAACAAACAAATCATTAAATAGTTCAAAATTACTAACTATATTTCCTTCTATTCTATTTTCATTATTTGCTTCTGTTACATAATTTTTTGTATTGCTAATTTGATGAAGAAAATCACGATAACGTTTTTTGTATTTTAATTCTAAATTTAAAAAATCATTATTAGAAAATTGTTTCCATAATTTACTAATAGCGTTTATATCTATTGTAGAACGTTCATCATTTAATAGCAAATGCTCTGTATTTATTTCACTTGCCAGCTTCCAATTATCAAAAGAAACGTTATTTAACAATAAGGAAGTATTAGTCAAACTGCCAATGCTTTTCAAATCTGATTGTTTATTATATTGGATGCCTGAAATTGCCTTTATAAATAACTTATCAAACAACATTCCACTAATTCCCAACTGTTCTGATTTTTTTTCTAATTTATTATTTAATAAATCGCTTTTGTCTGAAATTAAATTATATTTTGTTTCACTTATTATATAAATATTATCCAAAACTATGTATTTATAATTAAAATTAGCATCTGCAACATCTCTAAAAACATTATGTATATTAGTTATTATAGTGCCTAAATAATTAGTGTTAATTTCAAAATCGCCTAAATAAGTATTCATTTTATAGTTAATTGCTCCTTTATTTTCATAAGTATTATTAAATTTGTTTGAACCAATAATTATACTATTTTCTGCATATACCCAATAAGAATAAAAAACACCAAGCCAAACCACAAAGATATATGATTTAAACATTTTTTTCTATTATAAAATTTAATTCTTCTACAAAAATAACAATTATTTTAAATAAATATATAAAACTCTACTATTAAATTATAATTCAAACAATAAAATACAAAACATTATTATATATTAAAAGTTGTATATAATCGTTCTTTTTTTGAAAAAAATAATATTTTTATATAAAATAAATTAAAAAAATCGTTATTTTCATATAATGTTTAAAATATATATCATATAAATACATAATAATAAATTATGGGCGAAGTTATAGTAAATATTCCTAAAAGAAAAAAAAACCTGCAAATACTTAAATCAGAAAATGTATTAAATGATTTTCTTGAACAACAAAAAAAAAAAATAAAAAAAATGTATGGAGTCGCTGATTTTTTAACTCCGCCTATTGTTTATACTGCAGAAGGATTAGAAGGAATAGAATTAGAAGAATTGAAAGATATAGAGTTAGAAAAAAATAATAATAAGGTAATTCTTGATATAGACCTATCTAAAGAAAAAAAAGATATTGCTACCGAAGTGTCTTCTAATTTAATCATTGAAACAGAAAAAAAATCTGAACCTAATATTACTAAAATAGAAGATATTGAAATAGAAGATAAATATGAATATCCATCCGATAATGCCGTATTTACTGAAATATATACTGTCACTAATGAAAAAGAACCTATAAAAATAACAAACAATATCAAAAATGAAAACCTAATGGATTTGGAAAAGTTTACAGAACATATGCAAACCGCATACCAAAACGGGTATGATGATGCAAAAGAAATTGCTTTATTAGACGCTAAACATAAAATTGTTGAAGCACATAGTTATATTAGAAGAATTGATAATTTTATGCTTGAACTACGAAAACATTATACAGAACAAATAAACAATGCTAAAGATAAAATTATTAATATAGCAACAACATTAGCCGAAGTTATACTAGAAAAAGAAATAGAAAAAGATAATAATGTAATTATACAACAAATAAAAAAAATTATGGACGAAATTAATAATGAAAAAATATTTACTATTAAAATTAACCCTGCTGATTATGATATTTTAGTTGAAGCAAAATCTAATTTGCTGAATGCCAATAATGATGCTATTTCTTTTATTAAAGATGATAAAATTGATAAAGGTAGTTGTGTTCTTCATACTGCAATTGGCACAATAGATGCCACATTTAGTAAGCAATTTTCTAAATTGATTAACGAACTTCAAAATATTGAAAAAAACAATATGCCGTCAAAAGAAGAACTAATTGCATCTGCTGTTCCTGATATTACGCCTATTTCTGATGAGGTTTTAACTACATAAAAAGGTGTTGCTAATCAACACCTTTTTATATAAAACATTTTTATATCTATTCGTTTTCTTCTTTGGAGATTCATCTCAATATTTTTTCCACAAATCAGAAGATTCATCTTGATGCATTTTCCACAAATCAGAGTTTTTTTTAGAATTTTCTAAAAATTCAAGAAAGTCATTATTCATTTTTTCGAGTTCTATACTTGAATATTTAAATTTTTCTGACCATTCA
>Ga0082212_10004356_pt1 | contig 19628 bp, 20 predicted proteins | sample TergutNt197P3_FD_71548 | JGI IMG/M metagenome (GOLD analysis project Ga0082212, IMG submission 71548) | Neocapritermes taracua P3 segment gut microbial communities from Petit-Saut dam, French Guiana - Nt197 P3 | ecosystem: Host-associated > Arthropoda: Insects > Digestive system > Gut ... | reverse complement strand
TGTCCCCTGTGGCAGATTAAAATCTGCCACAGGGGACACGTCTGCCACGAGAACCGTCCCTACTGGCAACCCACTTTTCTCCGTCCCCAGGTGTTCAGACAATCACTTGTAAAGTATGACCAACGGCACCGTGCCATTGAGACTATCAAGATCACCGTAATTAAGATTTGAAACGAATGACATAGGAACGCTAATATTCCTCCTACGAGCACCACCAATAATCTTTGCAGATCCGTTTTTCCATAAAACCATTCTAAACCAATCATTGATATCAGAATCATTACAAACTGATTTCCATGCTTTAGCTGTGCCTTTGCCGTTACTAATCCGTTGTGCCCATTCAAGAGCCTGCCTAACCCAATCACCAATACAGCCTCCCTGCTTTACAGCCTCACCTTTCAGCTCAAACACGGTCTTACTATCCCATGTTTTTTCAGGTATGAGGGTTTTAAACGGTCGTTTATAGTCCTTTGGATTAGCATCCATTACAAAAAACGCCTCCTGTATAAGTCTCCGCATTTGTTCTCGCCTTTCGTCTTTCCTCTTTCTTACAAACAAAGCACGGTTAATGGTTTTAGGGTTAACCTTAAACTTATTGTTTGTTACTGATTTTCCCAATTCGGTTTTTTCGTCAGAAAAATTGACCTCTAAGATATGTTCTTCTGAAAAAGTCATTTCCTGTCCATCTATTAGCACTTTTATTTCTTTTATCTTCATGTCTTTTCTCCTGTTGTTATTTAAAATACTAGCCAAAAGAGAGAGCCCGCAAATATGCGAATTCTCTCTTTTACTTAAGTAAATTATATGTCAATATTACAAAAACTGTAATCATCCTTGAAATACCATATACCGTTTACAAGAACCTTTTCACGTTCTTTTGGTTTATCTTCGATGGTTGCATAAACATATATGCGATTTCCCACTATCTCTGTCCGCAAATTTTTAAAGTTCTCGGACAATGTAACAGCCCATACCACTTCTTCTTTCAAGTCTTTCATGTTAGTTATCTCCTTAAGTAAAATCAAAAATATTTCTATAAGTCGCATCATATCATGATTTTATAAAATTTGCAACAAAAAATGCATCTTAAAGATGCATTTTTTTATAAATTTTTCTTACGCTATAACTTCTGTAACTACTCCAGAACCTACTGTTCTACCACCTTCACGGATAGCAAATCTTAGTCCTTTTTCAATAGCTATTGGTGTAATTAATTCTATTGTCATTGTAACATTGTCTCCTGGCATTACCATTTCTGTGCCTGAAGCAAGTTCAACTACACCTGTAACGTCTGTTGTTCTGAAATAGAATTGTGGTCTATATCCATTAAAGAATGGTGTATGTCTTCCACCTTCTTCTTTTGTTAATACATAAACCTCTGCTTTGTATTTTGTGTGTGGATTTATTGTTCCTGGTTTACAAATTACTTGACCTCTTTCTATATCTTCTCTTTGAATTCCTCTTAATAAAACTCCTACATTGTCTCCTGCTTGAGCTTGGTCTAATAGTTTTCTAAACATTTCAACACCTGTAACAACTGTTTTTGTTCTCTCTGTTTTTAAACCTACTATTTCAACTTCATCAGATACTTTTACAATTCCTCTGTCTACTCTACCTGTAGCAACTGTTCCTCTACCTGTAATTGTAAATACATCTTCAACTGACATTAAGAATGGTTGGTCTATTGGTCTCTCTGGTGTTGGTATATAGCTATCAACTGCATCCATTAATTCCTTCATACATGCATACTCTGGTGCATTTGGATCTGTAGATTTGCTTTCCAATACTTTTAAAGAAGACCCTTTAACTATTGGAATTTCATTTCCAGGGAATTCATATTTAGTAAGCAAGTCTCTAACTTCCATTTCTACTAATTCAAGTAATTCTGGGTCGTCAACCATATCGCATTTATTTAAATAAACAACGATATATTTAACTCCAACTTGTCTAGCAAGAACTATATGCTCTCTTGTTTGAGGCATTGGTCCATCTGCTGCAGAAACTACCAATACTGCTCCATCCATTTGAGCTGCACCTGTAATCATGTTTTTTACATAGTCTGCGTGTCCTGGGCAGTCAACATGTGCGTAGTGTCTGTTTTCTGTTTCATATTCTACGTGAGCTGTATTGATTGTGATTCCTCTAGCTTTTTCCTCTGGAGCACCATCAATCTTGTCATATGCTGTATATTCAGCTTTACCCAATAATTGTAAGTATTTTGTAATAGCTGCTGTTGTTGTTGTTTTACCATGGTCAACATGTCCGGATTGTTCCTATGTTAACATGTGGTTTTGTTCTTTCAAATTTAGCTTTAGCCATTTTTTAATTTCCTCCTTATTGAGATGTGAGAAGTGAGAGGTGAGAGGTGAGATTCTGGAGTAATGCTCTGTGGCTCTTATCCGTTTTCCCTCTTCTTGTTTCTCATTCTTCTACTTTCTCTTTTTTATTTTATTAACTAATTTATTTAATATTCATTTCGTATTTTATACCATACTGCTAAAAAAATCAAGTGTTTTTTGTTTATTTCTAATAGTTCTAGTTTGAAAAAGTTTAGATATTTATTTTTAGTTGTAAAACAAATTAGAAACGAGTATTACTAGGCAAAATTTTAATAAAATGCCGGAAACGTACTTTGTGTACGTTGAGGACTTTTATTAAAATTTTAACGAAGTAAGACGAAGTTTAAAATTTGTTTTACTCGTCTTTCTTAGATCTTGTTGCAACTATCGTCTCCAATATCGATTTTGGAACTTCTTCATAATGAGATGGCTCCATTGCATATGTTCCTCTACCTTGGGTTTTTGAACGTAGGTCTGTTGCGTATCCAAACATTTCAGAAAGTGGAATAAATCCTCTTATTACTTGTGCTCCCTTTACTGCTTCCATTCCTTCCATTCTTCCTCTTCTTGAGTTTATATCTCCAATAACATCTCCCATATATTCTTCTGGAACTGTTATTTCTACTCTCATAATTGGTTCTAATATAACTGATTTTGCCTGTCTACATCCTTCTTTAAATGCCATAGAACCTGCAATTTTAAATGCCATTTCTGAAGAGTCAACATCATGGTACGACCCATCTACTAATGTAGCTTTAAAGTCTATAACTGGATATCCAGCTAATGTACCACTATTAGAAGCTTCTCTAATTCCTTCTTCAACTGGTTTAATATATTCTCTTGGAACAACACCACCAACGATTTTGCTCTCAAACTGAACTCCTGTACCTGGTTCTAATGGCTCTAGCTCTATCCAAACATGACCATATTGTCCTCTACCACCAGATTGACGAATGAATTTTCCTTCTACTTTTACTTTATTTCTAATTGTTTCTTTATAGGCAACTTGTGGTTTACCTACATTACATTCAACTTTAAACTCTCTTTTTAATCTGTCTACTATAATATCTAGGTGTAACTCACCCATACCAGCAATAACAGTTTGACCTGTTTCGTGATTTGTATATGTTTTGAATGTTGGGTCTTCTTCTGAAAGTTTTGATAATGCAATTCCCATTTTCTCTTGAGCTGCTTTATCTTTTGGCTCTATTGCTATATCTATAACTGGCTCTGGGAAGTCCATTGACTCTAATATAACCGGATGGTTTATATCACATAATGTATCTCCAGTTCCTACTTCTTTTAATCCAACTGCAGCTGCAATATCTCCAGAAAATACTTTTTCAATATCTTCTCTGTGGTTTGCATGCATTTGTAAAATTCTACCAATTCTCTCTTTTTTATCTTTACTAGCATTTAATACAGTAGAACCAGACTCTAATGTTCCTGAATAAACTCTAAAGAAACACAATTTACCAACAAACGGGTCTGTAGCAATTTTAAATGCCAATGCTGCAAATGTTTCTGAATCTGATGTTTTCTTTTCAACTTCGACTCCTTTTTCGTCAACACCTTTAATGTTTGGCACATCTAATGGTGATGGCATATAGTCTACTATATTGTTTAGTAATTCTTGAACTCCTTTATTTTTATATGATGAACCACAACAAACTGGCACAAATTTACCATTTATTGTTCCTAATCTTAAGCCTTTTTTAATCTCTTCTATTGTAAGTTCGTTTCCATCTAAATATTTCATCATTAATTCATCATCTTGTTCTGCAGCTACTTCTATCATTTCTGCTCTGTATTTATTTGCCAATTCTACTAAATCAGCTGGTATTTCACCTTCTTCTATTTCTTTTCCTAAATCGTCTTTATGAACAAATGCTTTCATTTGCACTAAATCAACAATTCCTTTAAAATTATCTTCTGCACCAATTGGTAATTGGATAGGAACTGCATTTGCATTTAATCTATTTTTTAATTGTTCAACACAACTTAAAAAATTTGCACCAGTTATATCCATTTTATTTACATATACCATTCTTGGTACATTATATTTATTTGCTTGTCTCCAAACTGTTTCAGATTGTGGTTGTACACCACCTTTCGCACAAATTACTGTAACCGAACCATCCAACACTCTTAAAGACCTTTCAACTTCAACTGTAAAGTCAACATGTCCAGGTGTGTCTATAATATTTACTCTATTATCTAACCAGAAACATGTTGTTGCTGCAGATGTAATTGTTATACCTCTTTCTTGCTCTTGTTCCATCCAGTCCATTGTTGCAGCTCCTTCATGAACTTCACCTATTTTATGAGTCTTACCTGTATAAAAAAGTATTCGCTCTGTTGTGGTGGTTTTTCCAGCATCTATATGTGCCATTATTCCTATATTTCTTGTTCTTTCTAATGGGTATGCTCTTTCTGCCATTTCCCCTTTCTCCTTCCTTAATTTCTAGTCTCTAGTTTCTAATCTCTAGTTTCTAGCTCACCATTTATAATGTGCAAAAGCCTTATTAGCTTCAGCCATTTTATGTGTATCTTCTTTTTTCTTAAATGCTCCACCGTTTCCAGAAATAGCATCTATAATTTCTCCTGCTAGTTTTTCAGACATTGTTTTTTCATGTCTTTTTCTAGCATGTATTACTAACCATCTTAAACCTAAAGTTTGTCTTCTTTCTGGTCTAATCTCTAATGGCACTTGATAAGTAGCTCCTCCAACTCTTCTTGCTTTAACTTCAAGCACTGGCATAATATTTTCTAAAGCTGCTTCAAATACTTCTAATGGGTCTTTTGATTGTTTTTCTTTTATAATATCAAATGCCCCATATACAATTCCTTGAGCAACTGATTTCTTACCATCTAACATTATGTTGTTTATTAGTTTTGTAACTATTTTACTATTATATAATGAATCTGGTAAAATTTCTCTTTTTGCTATATATCCTTTTCTTGGCACTATTCTTCACTCCTTTTCTTAATTAATACCTTAAACAAGGTATCTGTTACTCTGAAGAGACTGTTTCACCCTTCTGTATAGTGTGCTTAAAATTTATATTAAATTCAATCTACATTGAATGTTCTATCTCTTTTAATTGACACTATTTTTCTAATTTTTTTATTTTTTTGGGCGTTTGGCTCCATACTTAGACCTCGCCTGCATCCTGTCTTTAACACCAGCTGTATCTAATGTTCCTCTAATTATGTGGTATCTAACACCAGGTAAATCTTTTACCCTTCCACCTCTAATTAGCACAACACTGTGTTCTTGTAAATTGTGTCCTACTCCAGGAATGTATGATGTAACTTCATATCCATTTGAAAGTTTTACTCTGGCTACTTTTCTTAAAGCAGAGTTTGGCTTTTTTGGAGTTACTGTTTTTACAATTGTACATACTCCTCTTTTTTGTGGAGACCTAGTATCTATTTGAGTTTTATTTCTAGAGTTCCACCCTTTTTGTAATGCAGGAGCAGTTGATTTTGTTTGTGATGTTTGTCTTCCTTTTCTTACTAATTGATTAATAGTTGGCATTCTTTTCTTCTCACCTCCTTTTAAATTAATGAAAAACTTCGTTTTTGATTAATTTTTAAAATAAATATATACTAACGCAAAACCCTTACTAAAATTAGCATTAGCGTAAAATATTTTATCATTTTTTACCATTGTTGTCAACCAAAATAAGTTAATCGCTTAAAAACTTGCAAATAGCTACATAATATGTTACAATGCTTTATAGGAAAAAATTAAAAAGGGGGTTTTAGCTTAATTTAATATTAAGTGAGAAATAATATGTTAGAAAAAACACCAACTGATGAAATTTCCAAGCTAGAAGAACAACATAACAGCTTGGTACAAGATATATTGCGTCTAGAAACAAGTATAACTAATCTTAAAAACAGATCACATTTTCTAGGCAAAGTTATTGAAAAAGATGAAGAATCAGATACCGAAAAACATGGAAAAGAATATATCGACCAAATTAAAGATACTTTAGTAGTTATAGATTCAAAGTTAGCAAACGCAAAAAAACAAAAAGAAATTCTTCTTAAAAAGAATTCTAAAGTTATGCTAAATATAGAAACACATAGGCAAAACCTTCCTCAAAATAATGCCATATATTTAGAAACAAGAAATTTACAAAAAATTAATTATAAGATTGAATATTTCCAAGATAAACTTAATACATTTCAAGAAAGACTTAATACATTGTCTACAGTGGAAGAAATAGATAGGCAAATTAATGATATTAAAATAGAATCATTGGAAATAGAATTAGATAATATTGAAAGTAGCAACAACACAACCAGTATATCAACTATTCAAAAAGGATTTTTCAGCAGAATTATTGATAATATGAAAAATTTATATAATAAAATTAGAAAGCCAAATTCAAATAGTAATTTTGCAGAAAACATACCAAACCATTTAGAAAAACCACCTGTTAAAAATTTAACAGATTTAAAACGAAAAAGAAATTACTTTCGCTCAAAAGTACCAGTGAGTGATACACGCAGTTTCGTTGAAATGGAAATAGGTTCTATTAGGTCTACATTAGCTCAGTTACAATTAGATAAAAATTCTTCTTTACAAACAATAGAAACTTTAAAAAATACCAAACAACAAAAAGACTCTAAATCTGAAACAGATATAGACGAACGTTAAAAAATCGGGCCTTACGGCTCGATTTTCTCAATTGCTCTTTTGGCTAATTTCTCATATTTTAATTTTTTATCTTTTATCTTTTCTTCTAACTCTGGCAATATGCCGAAATTTGCATTCATTGGTTGGAATTTGTCGTTTTCTGTTGAAACATATTTAGCCAATGCGCCAATCATAGTTTCATCTGACATAACAAATTTTTCTTTTCCCAATATTTTATTTGCTACATTTATTCCAGCCAATAGCCCAGAAGAAATTGATTCTACATATCCCTCTACACCTGTTAACTGTCCTGCAAAAAATATGTTGTTATTGCTTTTTAAATTATATGTATTATCTAAAAGTTTGCTAGAATTTATATAAGTATTTTTATGCATAACACCATATTTTATAAAGTTTGCATTTTTCAGCCCTGGTATAAGAGAAAATACTCGCTTTTGTTCACCAAATTTTAGATTTGTTTGAAATCCTACCATATTAAACAGGTTTCCTTTAATGTTATCTTGTCTTAATTGAACAATTGCATATGGTCTCTTACCTGTTCTTTGGTCTGTAAACCCAACTGGTTTTAATGGTCCAAATCTTAACGTTTCTTCTCCTCTACTAGCCATAATTTCTATTGGCATACAACCTTCAAAAATCTCTCTTTTTTCAAATTCGTGTAGCTCTGCTACTTCTGCATTTACCAATTCATTCCAAAAAATCTCGTACTCTTGTCTACTCATTGGCAAATTAATATACGACCCCTCACCTCTAGTTTCTAGTCTCTGTCCTCTAGTCTCTAGCCCATATCTATCTCCAAAAAAACCAATTTCCATATCTATTGTTTCTTTTTCAATAATTGGTGCTACTGCATCATAAAAAAATAAATTATCTTCACCTGTTAGCTTCAAAATCTCTTTAGATAATTTATCTGATGTTAATGGTCCAGTTGCAATAACAACTATTTTCCCTTCTGGAATTTTAGTTACTTCTTCTCGAATAACATTTATATTTTTATTTGACTCTATTTTTTTAGTTACTTGAGTAGCAAATTTTTCTCTATCTACAGCCAGTGCTTGTCCTGCTGGAACAGAGACTTCATCTGCAATAGCTATAAGTTCGCTTCCAAGAATTCTTAATTCTTGTTTTAACAGTCCACATGCATTTGTTATTAAATTTGATTTAAAAGAATTGCTACATACAATTTCAGCTAAATTTTCATTTGAATGTGCAGGAGAAAATTTAGCTGGTTTCATTTCATATAAATCAACTTTTATTCCACTTTTAGATAAGCAGAAGGCGGCTTCTGTGCCGGCCAGACCGCCCCCCGTATTATTACTACATCTTTCATTTTACTCCCGTTTTTTAATTATTAATTATTAATTATTTCTTCTTCGCTTTCTTCTTTCCCGTAGTTGCCTTCTCCCTTTTCTTTGTTTCTTTTTCTATTTCTGATTTTGCATCTTTGTTTTCAACATATGCTTCACCCATCTTTGGTTTGTTCCAAGATATATAGTCACAACTTGCTGGGTTGTTTTCGCATATATAATAGTTACGCCTTTTCTTTGTTTTTCTTACCTGTACTACTGCTTTACATTTTGGACAAGGTACATCTATTGTTTCTATAATTGGTTTTGCATTTTGACATTCTGGGTAACCTGGGCAAGCTAGGAATTTACCATATTTGCCATATTTTATTACCATCATTCTTCCGCATTTTTCACATGGTACATCTGATACTTCATATTCTAATTTTACATGTTCAAGTTCTTTGTCTACTTTTTCTACTATTTTTTCAAACGGTGTGTAAAATTCTTGTATTATTTTTTTCCAGTCTTCATTTCCTTCTGCAATTTTATCGAACTCTTCTTCCATTTTAGCAGTAAATTCTACATTAACCACATCTTTAAAATTCTGAACAAGTAATGTATTTACTACTCTTCCTAAATCTGTTGGTATAAGTTGTTTTTGTACTTTTTCTATATATCTTCTTGCTAAAATTGTGTTTATTACAGGAGCATATGTACTTGGTCTTCCTATTCCTTTTTCTTCCAATAATTTAACTAAAGTTGCTTCTGTATATCTTGGAGGTGGCTCTGTAAAACTTTGTTTTGCATCTATCTTTTCTTTTCTTACTTCTTCACCAATTTCTAATTCTGGGATTTTCATAAACTCTTCTTTTTCTTCTGTTTCTATATATATTGCCATATATCCTTTAAATTTAAGAGTTTGTCCATTTGCTCTAAAATTGTATTCGCCTCCATCAATTGAAACTGCAACTGTATCGTATATTGCAGATGCCATCTGACTCGCTATAAATCTATTATATATAAGCTTGTACAGTTTATATTGATCAGTAGTTAAACTTGGTTTTATTTCATCTGGTGTTAATTCTACATAAGTAGGTCTTATTGCTTCATGTGCATCTTGTGCATCTGATTTTGTTTTATAAAATCTGTTCTCATAATATTTTTCGCCATATTCTGATTCTATAAATTTCTTTGCAGATTCTCTTGCATCATTAGATATTCTTGTAGAATCTGTTCTCATATATGTTATTAAACCTGTTAGACCTTTTTCTGGTAACTTTATTCCTTCATATAATCCTTGTGCAATTGTCATTGTTTTTCTAATTGTAAAGTTTAATTTTCTAGAAGCATCTTGTTGTAATGTACTTGTTATAAAAGGTGGTGCTGGATTTCTTTTTTTATCACCTTTTTTTACATCTGTAACAATGTATTTTGCATTTTCTAAATCGCTTAATATTTTATCTACTTCTTCTTTTGAATGAAGCTCTACTTTCTCGTTGTTCTTTCCAATAAACTTACAATCAAATTCTGTTTTAGTTCTTTTGTCTGATACTATTAAATTTATATTCCAATATTCTTCTGGTACAAATTTTTCTATTTCTTCTTCTCTGTCTACTATTACTTTAACTGCAACTGATTGAACTCGTCCTGCAGACAAACCTTTTTTTACTTTTTTCCACAATACTGGACTTATTTTATACCCAACAATTCTGTCCAAAACACGTCTTGCTTGTTGTGCATCTGTTAAATTTATATCTATTTTTCTTGGATTGTTTATTCCATTTTTTACAGCTTGTTTTGTAATCTCATTAAATGTTACTCTACAGTCACTGTTTTGGTCTATTCCCAATAAGTATGCCAAATGCCATGCAATAGCCTCTCCTTCACGGTCAGGGTCTGTTGCAAGATATACTTGTTTTGCATCTTTTGCATCTTTTTTTAGAGAATTTATAAGTGGTGCTTTTCCTCTTATATTAATATATTCAGGTTCGAAATTATTTTTTGTGTCCACTCCTAATTTAGACTTAGGTAAATCTCGTATATGTCCCATAGAGGCTACCACTTTGCTTTTTCCACCTAAGAACTTTTTAATTGTATTTGCCTTTGCCGGCGACTCTACAATAACTAGTTTATCTATCATTCATCTTCTCCTTCATTTCTCTACTTCTACGTTGGTAATATATACCATTATTTTGTATTAGTCAATATTAATTCTTTAATTTCTCTATAAATTTTATCTTCTACATTATATTTTGCAATCTTTAAAGCTTTTCTTCCCATTTCTTCCATCTTCTGTTTGTCACCAATTATTTCATCAATTTGTTTTGCTAAAATTTTACCATTTAAGTTTTTATTTAATATAATTTTTGCTGCACCAATATTTTCCATTACCCTTGCATTATCTTCTTGCCTGTTTGCAGATTTTGATGGCAATGGTATAAATATAGCTGGCTTTCCAACTATTGCAATTTCTGTTATTGTCATTGCTCCACTTCTACATATTAATAAATCAGATAAATTCATTAATTCTTCCATGTTATATATATACGGTATTATTTTTACATTATTTATATTGTTTATATTTATATTTAATTTTTCAAATTTCTCTTTTATTTCGTCATATTGTTTTGTACCTGTTGCCCATATTATTTGATATTCTTTGTTTAATTTTTCTATTAATATTTCTTCTAATGCATCATTTATTTTTTGCGCGCCTTGGCTTCCTCCATATACCAGCACTATTGGAAAATTGTTTTTTATATTTAATTCTTTTAAGATTTCTTCTTTTCTTTCTTGTGATATTTCAAGTTTTTGTATTTTAGTTGGTGTTCCTGTTACTATTACTTTTTTTGCTTTTGAAATTTTGTTTTTTGTTTCTTCAAATCCAACAAGTATTTTATCTACATTTTCTTCCAGCAATTTAACTGTTTTCCCAGGATGTGCATTACTTTCATGCAATATGGTAGGTATATTCCTTGATTTTGCAGACATAAATACAGGCCCACATATGTAGCCACCTGTTCCTATAACTACATCTGGTTTAAAATCGTCTATTATTTTTTTGGTTTCTTTTATACTTTTTATTGTGCTTAAAATTCGTTTGATGTTTTTTATTGACAGTTCTTTTTTAAATCCATATGCTTCAATAGTTTTTAATTTATATCCTGCTCTTCCTGTTAAATCATGTTCCAGTCCTCTGCTCGTTCCAATAAATAATATGTCTGAGTCTGGTTCTTCTTTTTTTATTTTATTTGCTATTGCAATACCAGGATTTATATGACCTGCAGTACCTGCTGCACCAATTATAACTCTCATAACTTCCCCCTACTTTGAATTTTTTGCTATATTTAGCAATATTCCTATTGCTGCTAGGTTTGCTACTATGGCTGTTCCACCATAACTAAAAAATGGCAACGGCATTCCTGTAACAGGTATTGTTCCTGTAACAACTGCTATATTTATAATTGCCTGAAGTCCTATCATTGAAACTATACCTATAGCAACCAAGCATCCGAAATTATCTTCTGCCTTCATCGCAATTACAATTCCCCTCCATATAAATATTACGAATAATATTATAACAAAAACACAGCCAACAAATCCAAGCTCTTCTGCCAACACTGAAAAAATAAAATCATTGTGTGGTTCTGGTAAATATAAATATTTTTGTCTGCTCTCTCCGAAGCCCTACTCCAAATAATCCACCTGAACCTATTGCATAAAAGCTTTGTATTATTTGCCATCCACCACTAGTTGGATCTGCAAATGGGTCTAACCATGTTTGTATTCTTGTTTCTCTAAATCCTGCACCTCCATCTGAGCCACTTCCCATTTTATATATATATGCTATCAAAAATGGAATTGCCATTAATGCAGTTATAATCATATGACTTATTCTTGTACCTGCTATAAACATTTGAACCACAGTAACCATGCAAATTATAAATGTTGTACTAAAATGGTTTTGTATTATAAATATTGCAAAAAATATTGGGAACAAAAATGCAATAGGATACCAACATCCTTGCCTAATATCTTTTATTTTATTTTTTTCTTTTATATCACTTAATATTGCTGCAAAAAATAAAATAAATCCAAGCTTTGCAATTTCAGATGGTTGAAAATTAAATCCTGCTATTATTATCCATCTTTTTGCACCACCTGCATCAATTCCAATAAATCCTACAAGCACCAATAATGCCACAAGTCCAAAATATATTATCCATTTAAATTTTTTATATATTCTATAATCTACTGTTGATAATACAAACATTACCACCAAGCCTACAAGTGCCGCTACTACTTGCCTTTGTACATATTTATAGCTATTTCCGCTTTCTGAAAGTGAAGATGGTGCACTTGCTGATAACACCATTATTATTCCTAAAGCCAATAATAGCATTACAACAATAAATATAATATAATCGTTAGCTCCTCTTGTAAATAACTTAAATTTCTTCTCTTTCTTCTTCATCTTCCCACCTCTAGTTTCTAGTATCTAGCTTCTAGTATCTAGACCGCCATTATTCCAATAGTCGATGCTATTAAAGTTATTAATGAAAACACACCCACTACTTTATTTTCTCTCCAACCAGTTAGCTCAAAATGATGATGTAATGGTGCCATTTTAAATAATCTTTTCCCAGTTTTTCTAAAATACATTACTTGAAGTATTACAGAAAATGTTTCTAACACTGGTATTATAGCAATAATAATTATTACTAATTGTATTTTTAAATAAATTGCCATACTCGCTATTATTCCGCCCAATAAAAGTGAGCCTGTATCTCCCATTATAACTTTTGCTTTATGAAAATTATATATTAGAAAACCTATACACGACCCAATTGCAAAACTTCCAAATATTGATATTTCTACATTGCCTAACTTCAATCCTATAATAGAAAGTGCCATTATTATTATTGCTGAAACACTTGCTGCCAAACCATCTATTCCATCTGTTAAATTAACTGCATTTGTTGTACTTAAAATAACAAATATTGAAAACGGTATATACACCCAAACTGGTAAAAACAGTTCATAATTTATAAATGGTATTATTATGTTTGTTCCCAGCTCAGTATAGCTAGACAAATATACAGTATATAAAACAGATATTATTAATAATCCAAGCATTTTTAATTTTGGATTAAGACCTTTTGTATTTTTTAGAACAATTTTTTTGAAGTCGTCAACAAATCCTATTATTCCACATCCCACTCCACTCAAGGCCATAATTAGATATATTATATTCTCACTTTTTATATATGCTATTAATGTAAATATTATTATAGATAATATTATTATAACCCCACCCATAGTAGGTGTGCCTTGTTTTCTCAAATGTGACCTTGGCCCATCATCTCTTTCATTTTGACCAATTTTTAATTTTATTAGAATTGGTATTATAAATTTCCCAAATATTGCTGTAACAATAAATGAAGAAATTATGCATGCTATTTGTACCACTCTACCCTCCTAGTATTTCCTTTACAATAATTCGTTCATCAAATTCGTTTTTCACTCCATTAATTTCTTGGTAAGTTTCGTGTCCTTTTCCTGCCAGAATTACAATATCTTTTTTGCTCATCATATTGATTGCTTTTTTTATTGCTTCTTTTCTATTTACTACAATTTCGTAATTACCTTTTGTCTTTTTTATTCCTTTTTCAATATCTGCTATTATTTTTTCTGGTTTTTCTCCTCTTGGGTTATCTGTTGTAATTATTGAGTAATCTGCTAAACGGCCTGAAACTTCTCCCATAACTTCCCTTTTTTCATTATCTCTTTCTCCTCCACATCCAAACACGCAAATTACTCTTCCTTTTGTATATGTTTTTGTAGCCTGTAAAATATTTTCCAAACTTTCTGCAGTATGTGCATAATCTATCATTATTGCAAGTTCCTGTTTGTTTGGAACTAATTCATTTCTTCCTGGCACCGTTACGTTTTCCAAGCCTTCTTTTATGTTCTCTATGCTCACCCCAATAGATGTTGTAATTGCAATAGCAGATAGCCCATTATACACACTAAATCTTCCTGGTATTTTAATTTTTATTCTCTCATTCTTAGTTGCTATTTTTACTTTAAAGTCAACACTTACATTTGTTATAGTTATATCTTTTGCAAGAAAATCTGCAGTGTTGTCTATACCAAATGTTTTAAATTCACAATTTGGTGAATTTGATATAATTTTTCCACATTTAAAATCATCTGCATTTACATATCCTTTTTTACATACACTAAATAGTTTCAGTTTTGAATTAAAATAGTCGTTCATATCTGTATGTTCTTTTAGGCTTATATGGTCTTTATATAAATTTGTAAATATCCCGTAATCGAAATCGCATCCTAAAACTCTATTTAATTTTAGGCTTTGTGATGAAACTTCCATTACAACATAATCCATTTTTTCTTTTGCCATTTTATAAAATATTTTTTGAAGTTCTAAACTGTCTGGAGTTGTTCTGTCGCTGTAGCCTAGACTATTCTCTCCAATATAATTTTCAATTGTTCCAATTAGTCCAACTTTATATCCTGCTTTTTCTAAAATAGATTTAATCATATATGTTACAGTTGTTTTGCCTTTTGTTCCAGTAACTCCTATAAGCTTAAATTTCTTTGACGGATTCCCGCAAAAATTACATGCGGCCAATGCCAAGCTCTCTCTTGTATCTGTTGATATAATAACAGTTATACCTTTTGGTATTTTTATACTTTTTAAATCTGCAGACATATCAATCATTATTGCAGTTGCACCATTTTTTATTGCTTCATCAATAAAATTGTGGCCATCATAATCGTATCCTTTAACTGCTACAAATAAAGCATTTGCTTTCACATTTTTAGAATTATCTTCTATTTGCTTTATATCTAACTCACTATCCCCTTTAATCTTAATGTTTTCAATCCCTTTTAATATTTTATTTAATTCCATTTTTAAATCCTCCATTTGTCGGTTTTATTCTATATTATCATTTCAATTCATTATACAATATATTTATTATTTTGTACATAAATATATGCATTTTTTTAGAGAATAGCGCATAGAGAATAAAGAACAGTACTTTGGGATAGGCTTTGGAGGGTAGATGAAAAATATTTTTGCTATTGTATTTGTTATTATTGGTTGCATAACTGGAGCTGGGTTTGCCTCTCGGAAAAGAAATATATTTGTTTTTTGGTCGCTTTGGAACAAATGGTATATATGGTATACTTGTTGCCTGTATTTTATTTGGAATAATAATATATAAAGTTATTTTCCTTTCTCACAATAATAATATTTCATCATATTCTGAATTTTTAGATTTTTTATTCCCTAAAAATTTAAAAAAAATAAAAGTTAATTTTTTACTTAATGTTATAATTAATTTATTTTTGCTTGCTTCTTTTTTTATTATGGTTTCTGCATTTGGTGCTTTTTTTAAACAAGAACTAAATGTCCCTAGTTTGCTCCGGAAGTGCAATTATTTGTATTTTATGTTATATTACTTTTAGCAAAAATATGGATGGCATGGTAAAAGCAAATACAATTCTAACACCTATCCTAATCTTTTTTATTGTTATAGTTGGTATAATGAGTCAGGGGGACGGGGCAAATGACTCATTTTTGAAAAATAATCTGCAAGCCTCAAGCAGTCTTCCGAATTCTATCCTCATGGCAATAAGCTACTGCAGTTATAACAGTATTTTATTAATACCAGTATTAATTCCATTAAGTATGATTTTAAAAAATAAAGAGATCTTTAAGATTTCTGTTATATCTGTTTTTATTTTAATTATTCTTTCACTTATTATATTTTCTATTATCTACACAATTAATACAGACATAACTACATTAGAAATTCCTGTACTTTATGCTTTAAATAATTTTGGAGCATTTTTAAAAACAATTTATAATTTTGTTTTTCTAACTGCTGTTTTTGCAACTGCTATCTCAATACGGATATGGCTTTTTATCTAACTTCAAAAATAAAAAGACATATAAATATATTTCTATATTTATATGTCTTTTAGCAATCCCAATTTCAAATATTGGATTTTCCAATTTAGTAAACACCTTATATCCATTATTTGGATACCTTGGAGTTATGCAAATATTTTTTATAATGAGAAAGAAAGTAGGCACTTTAAAAGATTAGTTCTTCAGGCAATCTATAGGAATAATATATATTCCGTCATCTGTCTTCATACAAGTATTGGAGCCTGTAATAATCATCAGGAAGTCTGGCGCTTTTAAATGTTTATTTTCTTCTTTCTTCCCAGATTCAATAATTTTATTTTTTAAATCAATTAAATGCTCCCTCGCCTCTTTTATTTTAGATGCGCCTAATTTAACTTCAATAAGTCCATACTTCCCGTTTTCGAAATGAGCTACAAAATCACATTTCAAACCGAGCCTATCTCTATAATGTCTTATATAACCACCTAATGTATCGGCATATACACTTAAATCTCTATACACCAAATTTTCAAATAGTAATCCCAATGTTTTGGTATCGTTTAGGAGTTCTTCAGGAGATGTTTCAAGTGCTGCCACTGCTATCGAAGGATCTATAAAGCTTTTTTTAGGCGATTCTTGAATTACAGTTTTACTTCTTATGTTTGGATTCCAAGCTGGTATTTCTTCAAATATAAATAATCTTTTGAATGCATTTACATAGTTATAAATGGTTGTATCACTTACTTCACCATATATTTCTTTTATATCTTCAAAAATAGTAGTATTTGCATTAACAGTATGAACATTTCTAGCATATGCTTTTAATATGGCTTTCGCAAGCATAGGATTTCTTTTTTCTCCATCATATTTGCTTATATCTGTTTCACATAAATTATTAATATATTCTTTTGCTATTTTTAAAGCATATTCGTTTTTTATATTAAAAATATTAGGCCATCCGCCTCTTGCTACAAGATAAGCTATTTCTTCAAAGGTAACCCTCGATTTTATATTGTCAAGATTAGCGTTTCCATTAAGTATATCTTTTAACGATACACTCCCATTTGATTCTCCACTTTCAAAAAGAGTCATGGTTTTCATTTGAATTAATGAAATTCTGCCAGTTCCAGGATGTAATTTTTCATCTTCAATTGGTGTAGAAGAACCAGTAAGTATAAATTGACCTGGAACTTTTGCATTATCAATGTAAGTTTTCACACTGTTCCATATTGCAGGATATAGTTGCCATTCATCAATTAATAACGGCTTTTCTTTATCAAAAAGTTTTGAATATTTCTTTTCTTGAAAATAAATATTATCTTGTATTTCGTCATCAGATAAATCTATCATATCTTTTTTATATATTTTCGCTGTTTCTGTTTTCCCACACCATTTTGGCCCTTTTATTGAAACGCCTCCCATATATTCTAATTTTTCTTTTATAATATCTTCAATAATTCTCTTTTTATAAACCATATACCTATACCTTCTTCCTGTATATAATATTACCATATATTATATAAAAGTGCAACATTTACTTTATAGATTTGAAATGTTTCACTTTATAGATTTGAAACTTTTTACTTTATAGATTTGAAAAATTCTATAGTAAAAATCAAAGAATGTCAACTTTTTTGGAGATAAATACTTGCTTTTTTACTACTTTTTTGGAGATAACTTATTGTTTTTGTACTTGTCAAGAAAAGTAGGCACAAAAAGAAAGAAAGCCTGAATTCAGACTTTCCTTCTTTTTTTAAATTTTGCAAATTGTAATAGGTTTAAGTGTTTCAGGAATTGCTACGTTTAAGCGAAGACCTGAACGGAATATTGATGTAGTGATTGTCGCCGCAGTAGTTCCAATCGCGCGTACCAACCTCAAGGTAGCCATCGATAATGCTCCTGGCAAGAACGCATACCGAATCGTTGTTTGTTTTTGTCTGAAGCCACAAATAATATTCATTATTCATGGCAGACCTGTCTCCTCTCACATAGATCTGGTAAATCCAGTCTAGCGAATACTCTGCATCATGCATCAATTCGCTTTCCCATTCTCCAAAGCCCACTTTGGTCGCTAAGTTCATAGCTGTAGGATAATCCGTTCTTACGATTGGACTATTCTCACCAGCCTTAACTGACCTCACCTTATCGCCATTCATAGACAGATTTGGAGATACATAAAGCATTCCATCTGCAAGTACCTGATAATATTCTTCCGACTGTTTGTAATCTTCCCATACCTCAAAGGTTTTGCCATTAACTTTAACCCGCTTCGGTGCCATGGAAATCTTTTCAACAACCGTTCCATCAGGTAATTCCACCCCCAGGAAGTCTGGGTCTGTGTCTTCTCGGATTTTAACAGCTTTGTCGCCTTCACCAACCCACAAGTCATAATCCTCGTCTTCCCATACTGGAATTCCGTAGAATTAGTTGCCATCTGGGTTAATAAACCAGCCCTCTTTACCTGAAATACTCTTTAAGTCTTCTGCAAAATTGTTCATGTCTATTCTCCTGTTGTAATTGTTTAAATATACTGGCAAAATGCCATATATACTAATTATACCAAATTTCGCCTCCAAAAGCAATATTATTTCAATCGCCTGTACGTGGCAAGGTTTTCAGCTCTGCTGGCGCATTATGTGCAACTGGTATTACCACTTGTTCTATTGGCTCTTCTTTTTCCATAATGAAATTTAAATTATATATTTCTACTATAGACTCTTCCGCCATATAAAACATAGCTATATTTCCATTATCTGAATTTGCAGTTTGTATATACAGTGTATGATTTTTCCCATCAATTATTTTTTGCCCATATATATAAATATCTTCATCAATTGTAAGGTCTGAATTTAATTTAATATAATATGCATTTCCGTCATCCAATTCCGTATAATTTTTAAAAGTATCTATATCATTTGCTTGTATATAATTTATAGAATCTGTGTTAATCAATGTACTTTTTATTTCTATATTTTCTTCTGTGTTTACAATATTGTTTGAATTATTAATTTCATCTGTGCTATTAATATTATTTAAGTTATTAACCTCTTCTGTGCCATATAATACTAATCCTAATTTAGGCATTAAAATTAATACCATTATTAATATAACAGCACAATGTTTTAAAATTTTTTTACTCAAATTTTTCTCCTTCCTTTAATTAAATTTGTTTTTTGGAAATTTAATATTCTTTAAGAATTTAAGAATTTAAGAATATTTTTTAGATTTGAAATTAAATATTTAATTTATATGTGATTATAGCACGGCTAGTTTTCTTTGTAAAGTGGTTTTTTTAAAAAAAATGCGTGCCAGTAGGGACGGTTCTCGTGGCAGACGTGGGTGAACACCTGGGGACGGAGAAAAGTGGGTTGCCAGTAGGGACGGTT
>Ga0082212_10004355_pt1 | contig 19632 bp, 14 predicted proteins | sample TergutNt197P3_FD_71548 | JGI IMG/M metagenome (GOLD analysis project Ga0082212, IMG submission 71548) | Neocapritermes taracua P3 segment gut microbial communities from Petit-Saut dam, French Guiana - Nt197 P3 | ecosystem: Host-associated > Arthropoda: Insects > Digestive system > Gut ... | reverse complement strand
GTCAAACAAGGCAAAAATTTTGCGAATATCCGTTGATATTTAAAAAATTTTTAACGCAGTATGGCGGAAAATTCGCCGAAAGATGAGCGGTGATGTCTATGAATACAGCTTCTAAATATTAGTTGAAAATTACATTAAAGTGTGGTATAGTTGTTAGAAAAGGAGTATAATCAAATCAGAAAGTCAGAAAGTAAGTATAAAATATGACCGATTTTAACATAAAAGTATTCGCCGCAATACGAGAATGATTAGACAGTGTAGAGGAAAAAGATAAAGTGAGCATGAAATATCACTATGCCGACTACAAGACCATACTCTCGCCCAAAAACGGCATGAACATCTACCGCGGCTGTACCCATAACTGCATTTATTGTGACAGCCGCAGTGTTTGTTATCAAATAAAACACGACTTCGATGATATCGAGGTCAAGCGTAACGCAGTCGAAATTTTAGAAAAACAACTGCTCCGAAAACGCAGCCCCTGTATGATTAGCACGGGGGCAATGTGCGATTCGTATATTCATCTCGAAGAGGAGTTACAACTCACTCGACAATGCCTTGAAGTAATCGAACGGCACGGCTTCGGGCTGTCGATTCTCACAAAGTCCGCAAGAATTATGCGCGACGTTGATTTGTTGTATGCAATCAACGCCAAAACAAAATGCGTCGTACAAATGACAATGACAACCTTCGACGAGGATTTGTGCTGCATAATCGAACCCGACGTTTCCACGACTGTTGAAAGATTCGCCGTACTTGAAGCAATGCGGAAGGCGGAAATTCCCACGGTAGTATGGCTCTGTCCTATATTGCCGTTTATCAACGACACCGAAGAAAACCTGCGCGGGATTCTCGATTATTGTATACGCGCAAAGGTGCGGGGGGTGATTGCGTGGAGCTTCGGCACAACAATGCGGGAAGGGAGTCGGAATTATTTTTACCGCAAGTTAGACGAACACTCTTCTATTTTGCCCGACATGAAACAAAGGTATATCGAAACCTTTGGCGACAGGTATGAATGTCTAAGTCCGAACAATCCGCAGCTTTGGGCTATTTTCAAAGCCGAATGTGAAAAGCACGGGATTATGTATCGGAGCAAAGACGTGTTTGAGTATTTGTGCAAATTCGAGAGCCGGGGTATGGAATACGGGCAGATGTCGCTGTTTGATATATAAGAGGCTGTAAAAAATGGAATAAACGGTAAAATTACAAAAACGCTTGACATATTTATATATTCGTGTTAAAATTAATGGCAACCTAAATATGAACAATTCCTTACTGGAGGGTGAGCTTCATGGACGATAATAAAAATAGCGGCAATACCGAAAACGGCGGTAATTATTATTACAAAGACGGGTTTAAACATTATTATGACCCTAATGCTTATAACGATGAGGAAAAGAGGCGCAAAAAGCGGGCTTTATTGTTAATCCCGCTGTTCGTTGCGTTGGCTTCGATTGCGGCGTTCATCATTGTCGGGGCGGCGAGTTCTTCGTCTCCCCCCGCACAAAAACGCCAAATCCCGCCGAGACCTGCGGTTACGTTCGGCAATACTTATGCAGTAACGGAAGAAAAAACGACGGTTGAGGTTGTTGAAGACGATACAACCGACACCGCAACGGACGACGAAACGGGTACCGACGTTGTTGCCGACGCAAGTCGTCAGCCAAATGAGACAACCGATGCCCCCGCCACAACGGGTATTGTTGCGGAGAGTCGCGCCGCCGCGGTTCCGCGTACATTAGCTCCGCGCGAATACATAATCGAGTATGACGCAAACGACGGAGATGTGGAAAGCCTTCCTAAGCCTAATTATGAAACAAAGCTTCACGGCGAAGCTATAACGCTGTCCGATACAATCCCCGAGAGAGAGGGGTATACATTTGTTTACTGGAGCGAATATAAAGACGGAAGAGACCGAAATAAAAACAACAGGATTATTTATTACCCCGAAGACGAGTATTTAAAAGACGCTTCAACTATTCTGTACGCTATATGGAAATGTGACATTTGTGAATGTGTATGCCCTTGTGATTGCGGCTGTTACTGTTGTACGACGCCGAGATACGGGAAAAATGTAACGGTTGAAACGGCAGAGACAATCACACCCGTAACCGCAACAGAAACAACCACAGACGAAACAACAACCGACGAGACAACCACCGATGACGAAACGACCGAAACCACAGATGAAACGACCACAACCGACGACGAGACAACGACCACAGACGAAACCTCTTCAACCCCAAATGAAACCACAACAACTGCAGAAACGACAACAACAGACGCGGCTTCGGAAACGACGACAACGCCGGGTACGGCAATGATAATTGAATTAGATACAACGCCGGGTACAACGGTTACACTCAACACGCTCGTATACAATATTAACGGGGGAAATCCGGATAGTCTCCCCCGACCTAATCTCGTGAGTATACCCGCCGACGGACAAACCACATTGAGCAATACGGTACCCACAAGAGACGGTTATGTTTTTGTCGGCTGGACTCCGACGATGCCTTATAACGGTTCAGTTTTGTATAGAGCGGGAGAACAATGTTCGTTAAAAGCCTCAGCCACGTTGTATGCTTTATGGAACGTCGCGCCGCCGCCCGGAACCTGCACCATAACCTATGTAGCCAATGCTAACGACGCGACAAATATGCCCTCTCCTAATCGCGAATCTTTTTCACATTCCGCTATAACCACAAACGGACTCCCGCAATCGGCGCATATATTAAGTAACGCCGTCCCCAAAAAACCGAATTATGAATTTATGGGGTGGAGTACGTCGCCTACCGGTACGGTTGAGTACGTCGAAGGAAGTATATTCTACTGTCCCGCGCCAAACACCTCTACCGTTTTATACGCGGTATGGGTTACGGAAAAATATGATATTTCATATAATATACCAAATTGTACAAATTGCGGAAAAGCCTTATCGACGGCGGCGAATTTGACACCTAACGGCTATTATTACGACGTCGGCGCGATATTGCCCGTTCTTTCGCCAATAAACGGACACAGCTTTGAGGGGTGGTATCCGACCCAAAACCTAAGCGGCGCGCCAATAACGGAAATCTCGAGGACGGAATCGGGCGATAAACAGTTTTGGGCGAAATTCACCGATGATTTAGACCCCACCGGGACAATTTTTGCGGGGAGCAAAACATTTGCCAATTTTATAAACACAATTTCCTTCGGCTTGTTTTACAAAAACTTTGTAAGTATAACCGTCAGAGGGGCGGACGCCGGTTGCGGAGTAAAGGAAATTGCATATATCGTTTTGGAAGAAAACGACCCGCAATTCCCGACGCAATTCCCTATGTCAGAGGATTATATAAATAGGCTTTTGAACGAAAGAAGCGATGTGTCGGTAACGCCGTATCCGAATACTCCGGGAACCGCCGATTTACGAGTCGTCGGGAACAGAGTTTATCCGTGGAAGGGTGTGGTTTTTGCGCGCATTACCGACGCTAATGATAACGTGAGCATTATCGCGTCAAACGGACTCGAAACCTGTAACGGTATGACGTGGGTACCCGAAAGCACCGTAAGCGTTTATAAGGATTATATAAGCGTCGACGCGCTCAAGCCTATGGAAAAAAGCATGAAGAGCTGGGGCTACAGTACCGAGTACGTAACCTGTTTCGAGTATTATGACGGAACGAAACACAATAATATAAGCTTTAATGTTGAATCTATTCTGTTAGAGCTGTACCCGAATTTTGAAGAATATGTTAAAACGATACTCTTTGAACCCGATATTATTGACGATGACGCAGACAAGCCTCTTATCGTTCCCGGTGAAGAAATCTACACGTTCCCGATTAAAGCACAGCTTTTCGCGTACATGATTGCAAACGCGTTACAGGTAGGGTTCCGCACAGAAACCGGCGACGATTCGATTGAGATAATCGGTACGTATATAGAGGAAACGGGCGAAGTGCGATTCAGCACCTTGGGCGGCGATAAAGGCTTTAACGCATACACCTGTACCTCGTACACGGGGAATATACCGCTCGATACCGAACGCTTTGCACATCAATTCCTTCACCTTTCATGCAACCCCGACCCCAACACAAGAATTGAATCCGCAGAGAGCGTCGCGCCTATTCGCCCGGGTTATTGGGTCGAAAGATGCTACCACGCTCATTCAAATTAAAGCTATGAAAAAGTGGTTATATTTATCTGTGACGTCGTTTTTTCTTTCATCAATGATAATATGGTTTATGTCTTATGAAGCGTTGCGGTTAATTCTCGGCATCGTGTTTTGGCTCGGCTTAATTGCGGGATTTGTGTTTATGCGCCCCGTTTCGAAGGCGCGCAATGCCGACCGTGAATATAACGGGGTTAAAAGTCCGCCGTTCCTACGATTCTTTTCAAATAAACCCGCTTTAATATTTGATATTCTGTTATTCATAAGCTTAACGGTAACCGTTATCTCGTTTTCGGTTACGAGTTTTCCGCAAATACTGTCGTCGGGCGGCGTATTCGGGTTTGTGTTCTCGCTCGAAATGCACGGTGTATTCAACGGGAACAACTATATGTATATTAGGGAAGAAGTCCCCATTAGGAACAATAAAAAAAGCCGAAATCAATAACGATTCTCGGCTTTTTTTGCTTCCTCATAAATAATGCGATAGCTGTCGTGGCGGCTTTGTGAAATCGTTCCTTTGTTCACTCCATTGTCAACCGCCGCACAAACGGCACAGCCGTCCTCACCGTTATGAGTACAGCCGTTAAAACGGCACTTGCCTAAAAACGGCAAAAACTCGCGAAAAAGCCCCGCAACCTCGCCGGAAACAATTTCGCCGTAAAATCTTGATTCAACGGTTGAAAACCCCGGTGTATCGGCAATAAACCCCCCGTTCTTCAATCGGTGAAGCTCGACGGTTCGCGTCGTATGTTTACCGCGCCCGAGCTTTTTGCTTATTTCGGCGGTGGGGCGTTCGAGTCCCGGTATAAAGCGGTTAAGAAGCGTAGTTTTCCCTACCCCTGTGTTCCCGATTAGCGCGGACGTCTTTCCGCTCAAATACTCGATTAATTGCTCGAGCGAGCCGCTCCCCGCGTTTTTGAACATTTCGCCGCTATCGCCTTCGGCCGCATTTGTGTAACAACGAAAGCCGGCTCTTTGGTATAAATCAAAGAGCTCGGCTTCTTTTTTATCGAGTTTTGTAAAAACTAAAAGGCTCTCAATATTCTTGTTTTCAAAGATAACCGTAAGTCGGTCTGTGACGAGCGGGTTCGGCTTCGGCTCACATGACGACACAACAATTACCGCACAATTGAGATTCGCCAATGGCGGGCGAACCAACATATTGCGCCGCTCCTTTATATCGTCGATAACATAATTGTCGGCTTCGAGCGCGAGCGTAACATAATCGCCGACGCACGGGGTTATTTTCTTCAACCGAAAAAGCCCCCGCGCCTTGCACACTATTATAGCTCCGCCGTCTTCCAAAACGCTGTAATCGCCCGCTACGGACGATATAATCTTACCCGTGACTCTATTATTCATCGGGTCTGCTTATTTCGTTCAGGATATCGGGGTTAATTTCTTTCACGTCATAGGTTGGCGGGTCGGCGGTAAAGTCAAATTCATAGGTTGCGTAAACCCCTTCCTTGTCCGTTGCCTCGCTTTTAATCTTAAGTGTATAAACCTGTTTCTCGCCCGACCCCGAAATCTCCCAAATATACTCGGGAATCGCGCTTATATCAATCGTTTGCGTCAATTCGTCCTGAAGAACGCCGTTAATAAAATGTCTGAACACAAATTCCCCCGTCCAGCCGTCAGGAATTTTAAAGCCTATTTGAGACGTTCTCTTGTTAGGGTCTTCTTCCGTTTCTTCGGGCCCGCTGCTTATAAATATTTCAACCACGGTGTTGTTGTCGACCTCTTCCTCGGGTTCAATACTTTGTCTGATGACTAAGCCGATTTGAACGTCCGAACTCGGTTCTTCTTTTATCTCCAATACAATTTTACTGTCCTTCGCCTTTTTCTTTGCGGCGACCTCGCTTATACCGAGCATATCCGGGACGGTCGTTTTCCAAAGGTCGTCTTCGCGCCCCCTGCTTATCCAAACCCTTACGATATCCCCTTTATTGAGTTCGTCATTAGCCGCTCTGTCGCTGTTTATAAAAAAGCCTTCGGGAACGCTGTCGCTGTATACATTAACGGGGGTAACCCGAAGCCCCAAGTTCTCAAGCTCTGCGACAACCTCGGAACCCAACCTTGTATTATGGCTGTAATCGGGCATAAAGATAACCTCCTTACCCTTGCTGACGGTTACTTTAACAATCGTCTGATTAGGATTTATCATTCTTTCGGCGGGAACGTCTTGGTCAATAATTGTATCCCTCGGGAAATCCGCCGAATAAACCTGTCTCGGTTCCATTCTCAGCCATGTGTACTCGTTATCGGCTTCGGTATAATTCATTCCCTTTAAATCGGGCATTCTCTGATTGCGCGCGGGAAAAAGCCCGCCGACGTTAGGGTCTTTCGTCCCGATATTGCCTATAATTAGTGTTATCAATACCGCCGTTAAAATAACAAAAGCCGACGCTACAGCAAATAAAATCGGAAGCAAGGGCGAACGCCGCTCAATAACCTCGTCGTCGTCATAGTCGTCCGGCTCATAATTAGTCGGCTTCTTTGCTTCGGCGGGCGCGGTCGAAATTGCCGCAGCAGCATTTGCGACCGGTCTCCCCGCTTTGTTGAGGTATTTATCGCCGCCATCGGGCGCGGAGTATTTGTATTCAAAAATAATACTCGGATTCTTTTCAAATTCCTTCAAATCGTTTAACATTTCCCCCGCGGTTTGATATCTTTTCGCCGGTTCCTTTTGCATGGCGCGAAGCGTAATCTCCTCGAGTCCCTTAGGGATTGCCGAATTTATCTCGGATGGGGTTTTCGGCGTTTTGTTTGTGTGCATAAGCGCGATTGCCAAAGCGTCGTCTCCGTCAAACGGCTTGACCCCCGTGAGCATTTCATACAACATAACGCCGACCGAATATATGTCGCTTTTTTCGTCGGTAATGTCTCCCCTCGCCTGTTCCGGGCTTATATAATGCACCGAGCCTATCGCTTTCTCGGACATTGTTTTATCAATCTCGCGGTTAAATCTCGCAATCCCGAAATCCATCACCTTTATTGTTCCGTCGCGCAAAAGCATGATATTTTGCGATTTAACGTCGCGGTGAACTATTCCTCTGTCGTGTGCGTGTTGTAACGCCTTAAGCACCTGTCCCGTGAAGCCCAATGCGTCGCGCCACTTTAACACACCCTGTCTCTCGATATAATCTATCAGGGTTATGCCGTCGATATATTCCATAACGATAAACTGTACCCGTTCGGTAAAGCCTACATCAAAGATTTTTACAATATTCGAATGAGAAAGTAACGCAATAGCCTTCGATTCGTTGCGAAAACGCCGCAAAAACTCCTCGGAAGCCGCAAATTCATTTTTAAGAATTTTAACCGCAACCGTTTTCCCCTCGGCGGTATCGGAGGCTTTATAAATTTCAGCCATTCCGCCCGTTCCTATAAGCTCGAGAAGCTCGTACCTTCCGTCTAACTTCATGCCTATATAATTATCCATGTTCTTCTCCTCTCTACAGTTCTTATCCTAAAGGACTAAAATTGCCGCCGTAATATTATCTTTACCGCCTTTTGCAATAGCATACTCTACCAAAAGGTCACAAACCTTATTTTTAGGATTATTTACTATTATTTCGGCAATTTCTACATCGTTTCCGTAAGAATGTAACCCGTCGGAGCAAAGTAAAAGTATGCTCTCCTTATGCAAATCAATCTCGAAATAATCGGGCGTTATACTCGACTCCGCGCCGATTGCGCGGGTGATTGCGTTGCGGTTGGGGTGGGTTTTACTCTCCTCTATTGTAATTTCGCCTTCTTCTATAAGCGTTCTGATGTAGGTGTGGTCTTTTGTGATTTGTTGAATATTGTCTCCGAATATGTGATAAGCCCGACTGTCTCCCACATTTATTATATACGCCACCTCATTATGCACAATCGCCGAAACACAGGTGGTACCCATTCCGCGCTTATTGACGTCGGCGAACGCCTCGCCGAAAACCTGTGAATTGGCGGCGATTAACGAGGTTATCATAAGATTACGTATTGTGTTGCGATTAAAGCCGCCCGCATTATCTGCGGAAAAATACTCTTCGTCTGTGTTATCCTCGCGGAACCCCTTTTTGAACCTCTCGGCAATAAAGTCTACGGTAACCTGACTCGCTCGACTCCCCGCATTTTCGCCGCCCATTCCGTCGCATAACACAATCGCATATGCCGTTTCGGAAAGCGCGCCCGTCCAAATCCTGTCTTGATTTTCCGCTCGTTTTGTGCCTATGTCTGTTTTTGAGTAAACCCTCATACCATATATCCTTTTATTTTTTAATCCGAAAACGAAGTCGTGCGTAATTGACCACAGGCGGCGTTTATATCCGCGCCCATTGTCCGTCTGACCGTTACGGCGACCCCCGATTTCTCCAAAATGCCCGCAAAAGCTTTTACGTTCGCGCTTTTTCTAAACTTTACTTCGTTTATTACATTTATCGGAATAAGATTAACATGAAACGAACCCCGCGACATTTTTGCCGATAAGAGCCTAACTAACTCGTCCGCGTGTTCCGTTCCGTCATTCACCCCGTTAATGAGCGAGTATTCAAAGCTTATTCTGCGCCCCGTATGTTTATAATATTCGGCGCACGAGGTCAAAAGTCGCCCTATATTATACCGTTGATTAATCGGCATTATTGCCGACCGCTCGGAATCGGTTACGGCGTGTAACGAAACAGAAAGCGTCAACCCCATTTTGAGTTCACGAAGCTCATCTATCCTTTCAACCAAGCCGCAGGTGGAGAGCGAAACGTGCCGCAGACTCATATTGTGTCCGTCCGGTGATTCCAAAAGCCTTAAAAACCTTATCACGTTATCGAAATTATCGAGCGGCTCCCCCACGCCCATTATTACAATTGACGAACAATTGGCGGGCGATTGTTGCTTTTCGGTTTGATACAATTGTAAAAGCATTTCCGACGGCGAAAGATTTCGTATAAACCCCGCCATTCCCGATGCACAAAAGCAACACGCCATTTTACACCCGACCTGTGACGATATGCAAAGGCTGTTCCCGTGTTTGTGCGACATGAACACCGTTTCAATCTTATTGCCGTCGTCCAACCCGTACAGATATTTTACCGTATCTTGCCTGTCCGATACAAGTGTTTTTTGTATATTCAGTGATTTTATACAAAAATCCAACTTTAAAGCCGCCCTTAATTGTGCAGGAGTGTCAGTCATTTCTTCAAAACTCGACGCTTTTTTCTTATGGAGCCACTCGAAAATTTGTTTCGCACGATACTTCGGTTGTTTAAGCGGAACCATTTGTTCCGATAACTCGCTCAAGGTTAAAGATAATATATCAATCATAATGCCACTATACTCTCTCAAAAATCGCCATAAAAAATCCGTCTCCTCCCGTTTTTGACGGAATTGTTGTGTTTTTGTCAATTAATCTGAAATTATTACTTTCGGTAATAAACTTTTCAACAACGGCTTCGTTTTCGGCTCGACTTAAGGTACAGGTGGAGTACATAAGCGTCCCCTCCTCCTTAACATATTTCGCGCCCGTTTTAAGTATTTGAAGCTGTATATCGGGTAATCGGTCAAATTCGGAAAGGTTTTTATACTTTATCTCGGGTTTTCGTCGTATAACCCCCAAACCGGAACAGGGGACGTCACACAAAACCTTATCCGCCTTTGGGAAATCGGGGTTATACACCTTTGCGTCGTTCACGTATGTTTCTATTATGCTCAAGCCCAATCGCTTTGCCCTTTCTTCGACAAATTTCAACTTCTTTCTGTTTATATCGCAGCTTATTATACGCCCCGTATTATTCATCAACTGTGCCATTGTAAAGCTTTTGCCGCCGGGTGCGGCGCATAAATCAATAATGGTCTCACCCGCTCGCGGGTTTAAACGGGAACAAGCCGTTTGACACGAAAGGTCTTGTGCATAACCGTCGCGCTCAAATGCGGGGGGCTTTTCGAGGCTTGTACCGAGTATTTGCAGCATTATATCCTCGCCGTATTCCCGCCGCCATTTATCAATAAGCGGCGCGGGACAAGAGTATTTTAACGATAAATCTGCGTTTATTTCCTCATTAACTCCGTCTCTTCCGTTTCGCAAAAAGCTTCGAAGGACGCCGTTAATATATCCCTTTGCTCTGCGCGGCGCGAGTTCAACCGATTCGTTGACCGCCGCGGAATCGGGAACCGAATCCATGAACATTATTTGCGCGAGCGACATTCTGAGCAATACTCGAGCCTCTTGTTCGGGTTTTCTCGACGATGTGAATTTATCAATGACATAATCGAGCGTAAGGCGGCGTTCTGTAACACAGTAGAACAACGCGGTAATAAACGCCTTATCCCTGTCGTCAAACCCGCCGCTTTTAAGCTCATTGTCGAGTACAATTGAGGAGTACGCGCCCTTTTCCATTTTTAACAAAAGGTTATATACGCTTTTACGAGGTATATTCATCAACGTCGCGCCCTTGCCAATAAACGCAAAAGCTGCATTAACGACATAATCAACGCGGCAATATAAGTGAACGCCGCCGCCCATAAGGTTTTTCTCGCGCCGTCGAGTTCGTTGCCAATAAGGTATCCCTTTTCGGAAAGCGTCTTCATAGCCCTCGCGCTCGCGTCTATTTCCACGGGGAGGGTTACCAATTGGAAGAGTACGCCCCCCGCATAAAGCACAATTGCAAGCATTATTAACCCGTACATCTCAAAAATTAATCCCGCAAGAAGTACAAAATACCAGTATTTTGAGGTAATGCTCACGACGGGGAATATTGACGAGCGAATTTTTACGGGCGTATAGTTTGTCGCGTGTTGAATAGCGTGACCGACCTCATGCGCGGCTACGCCTATTGCGCCGACGGTTGCCTTGTCGCATACCGCCTCCGACAGCGCGACCGTTTCGGTTCGCGGGTCATAGTGGTCGGTGAGCGTTCCGCTTTGGCTAATCACCTGAACATGATAAAGACCGTTATCGTCGAGCATTTCCCGCGCAATTTCGGCGGCGGTTCGCCCCCCCGCAGTATGCTTTTTATTATATTTGCTGAAGGTCGCCTTAACCGCAATCGACGCGACGATTGACAATAAAAACGCTATCAGGCACAGAAAAAGCAATATGCCGTCACGATTAACGGTTGCCGCGCTCGTCGCCGACAGTATTGCTATATTTTGCATAATCTGCATTATACCCTGTATCCTTTCAAAAATTCGGTTGCTTTCATTCGTTTACCGCCCTCCGGCTGAATATCCGTAAGCGTTACCGTTTTTGTTTCGTCACCGTTGTACGACATACAAATTCCGTCCGCAGAACGCCCGACAACGGCTTTATACACCTTTATCCGTTTCCCCTCATAAAAAGTATATGCACAGGGGTGGTCGGCGAGCCCTCTGACAAAATTGCATATATCCCGCGCCGGACGGTTAAAATCAATTTCACATTCGGCTTTTGTCAGCATGGCGGCATAGGTCGCCTTTGAATCGTCCTGTTTTATACGCGGAAGGCTCTCGATATTGTCTAAAGCTTTAACGAGAAGCGCGCCGCCCGTTTTCGCCAAAATGTCGTGTAATTCGGAGGCGGTCATGTCCTCGCCGATTTGAACGCTTTCCCAAAGAAGCATATCGCCGGTATCAATTCCGTCGGACATTTGCATAATCGTAACGCCGCTCTGCGTTTCCCCGTTCATGATACAACGGTTTATTGGGGCGGCACCCCTGTATTTCGGGAGAAGGCTCGCGTGAACATTGATACAGCCGTTTTTCGGTAAAGTTAAGATACTGTTCGGTAAAATCATTCCGTAAGCGGCGACGGCTATACAATCGGGCTTGTATCCTTTGATACATTCGAAGGCTTCCTGCGTTTTAAGCGTGTTCGGCTGTTCAACCGGAATGTTATTCTGCTCCGCAACCGTTTTTACGGGCGAAAAGGTTACTTTTTTGCCCCGCCCGCGCGGTTTGTCGGGTTGGGTGAACACGGCGGCTATTTCGTGATTATGAGCAATTAACATATTTAACGAATGTACCGCAAAATCGGGCGTCCCCATGAATACTGTTCTCATATTTATAACCGTGCCTTTCGGAGATAGCCTATCTTCTTTTCTTTTTTCTTTTACATTTTCGGTTTCTCGAGCGTTTTGCTTTTTCGAGTTCTTCCTCGTCCTCAACCATCTCGTCGGCTAAATCGGTAAAAAGCTTTCCGTTAAGGTGGTCAATTTCGTGGCATATTGTTATGGCGAAAACCCCTTTAGCGTCGAGCTGAAACTCTTTTCCGTAGCGATTCGAAGCCGTTAAGCTTATCCTTTCGGGTCTTTTTACATAGCCCCACTCTCCCGGGGAAGAAAGACAGCCTTCAACCTCGCGCTGTTGCCCGACCTCTTTTGTGATAACCGGATTAACGAGTTCAACCCGTTTTTCCGTGTCGCTGTCCTCTACAACAATGACCCGCCGCAATATCCCCACCTGTGGCGACGCCAAGCCGACTCCGCCGAATTGGTCCATGGTCTGTTGCATATCATCGAGTAAAACCCACAATTTATCATCAAAAACTTCAACCTTGCGGCTTGTTTTTCGTAAGGTGTCTTCACCAAACATAACCACCCGTCTTAACGCCATTGTACCAAATCTACTCCCCTCAATATAAGTATGTACAGTCAAACACAGACTATTATAACATACTTTTTTTAAAATTTCAACTATATTTATCAGATTATCAGATTTTATCTGAAAGAATATACTGATAGGTAACAGGCGCTGTTCCCGCAAATCAAGATTCATATTGACAAAACGGGAGAAAAAGGCAGATTTGTGTTATCGGGTTCACAGCGTTTTGAAATGATGAGCAATGTGACCGAAAGCATGGTAACTGCGACAGACAAGGCGGTTGGTGTGCGGTTTTTGTGATTGATTTTTTTGGTAATTTATGTTATAATATAGAAATTAATAAAAATGTGGGAGCGGTGACATCTATGAATACAGCTTCTAAGGAGTAAACACATGAAAAATCACGAAATTTACCTATACGGAATGGTTACGAAAACCAACGGCTTCTTACTTCGCGGCGACTTCCCCAAAGCCGACAATTACTGTGAGGTCAAGGAACGCTACACACTCCCCGGCGGTGAAACAGGAACTGCGGCGATTGTGCTTGCTTCGCTCGGATGTAGTGTCAAAGCGGACGGCAATTTTTTAGGCAAATATACCAAAGATTTGACTCATGACTTTTACAACAAAATCGGAGTTGACGTGTCCGCGCTTCATTATGACCCCGACTATGACGGCATGGACGAATTCGTCATGGTTGACAGCACTACGCGGACAAATTTCGCCACGTTTGCGACTTATTTCGAGGATTATTGGAAACGTGGGATTATCCGTTGGAACACTCCCAACGAGGACGACATTCGCAGTGCAAAAGTAGCGGGGATTGACCCGTTCTTCGACAAACAGTCAATTCTTGCCGCCGAGTATTGCCATAAACACAACATTCCTTACGTCACGATTGACGAAAGACCGGGCAATGAAGTCATTAAACACGCAAGCATTGTCGCCGTTTCGAGCGAGTATATCCGCGACCACATTTCCGATTATCATTCTTCTGATAGTGACAATGAAAAAGAGGGTAAAGTCAGACTGTTGAAAAAGTTTGCAGAGTCCACAAATGCACTCGTAATTCTCACGGGCGGCGGCGGCACGACTTACTACGGCAGAGGCGGTGAAGTCAAGAAGTTCAATGCCTACAAGGTCGATGTGGTGAGTACGCTCGGTGCGGGTGATTCTTTTAAGGCGGGGTGTATTTATGCGTTAATGCAGGGGTATGACGACGATAAAACTGTGCGATTTGCGGCAGCGGTTGCGGCGGTGGCTTGCACGAAGTTCCCGCTTGGGTTAAATCCACCGACTTTGGGCGAGGTTGAGGGGTTAATTGAGCGTACAAAATGATTGAATACAGTTATGATTTGATTGAGTGAAAAGCTAACAGAAAGGTCGTGTTATGGCACAATTCAACGAGAAAGTTTTTGCCGCAGTGCGTGAAATTCCCGCAGGGAAAGTCGTATCATATTCGCAGATTGCGATTCGAGCAGGGAGTCCCCGTGCTTGCCGAGCGGTCGGGAACATTCTGCACTCTAACCCCTCACAGCAAAACGCTCCCTGCCATCGAGTCGTCCACAATGACGGAAGATTAGCGGAGGCGTATGTTTTCGGCGGCAAAGGAAAGCAGGAGGCTCTGTTAAAATCAGAGGGTGTCGAGTTTTTCTCGAATGGAAGTGTTGACATGGATAAGTACCGATTTATTTATTCATGATTGTTATGCGATGGGGGGTTGCAATTATTACGAATTTCTGTTATAATAAGATTGTCGAAAATTCTGTTAAATAAAAAATTAAATAGGTGAGCAACATATATGAAAACTATAAGTTTGAATTGCCCAAACTGTGGTGCTAATTATGACCCCGCAAATCAAAATTGTGCTTATTGCGGGAGTTATATTATTATTTCGAATAAAGAAGAAGAGAATTATACACCTGATGTACTTTCTTCTTTAGAGAATGTGCAAGAATCAAAACCAATATATATTCAAGGTGTTTGTATGCAAGCAAACGAAATCCCTATTAGAAACGGTACATTAGGTAAATATAAAAATGCGTTATTAAACGATGTTGGTCGAATGTTGTTGACAAGTAAGAGGTTGATTTTCAATCAGAATAATAAAATATTTAAACAAAGTGATGAAATTACTTTAGAATTTTTATTATCAGATATAAATAGCATAAGACCCGCACATAGAGTAACAATGAGGAAAATTTATTTTGACATTGTGACACAAAAAGGCGAAAAATACTCTTTTAATGCTCCTACTCATAAAAGTCAACAAGTATGGATTGAAAAGATAACTGCGGCTATTCAAGAAGTTAGGAGTTAATTCTAACTGCGTCATGTATGCCTATAAAAGCAATCGGAGTCGTTACAAAAAATCACCAAAACGGCAAGCGGGTTGATGTCAATTGGGATTCATCTTTTGAGTTAAAAACATGGTATTTTTCTACTTACTTCCAAACAATACACCAAGTATTTTCATCCAAGGGCTGGAGATTGTTAAGCCAACTCTGTTGGCTGCTGTGAGTGAATATTCCCCTCAAGCTGAATCAACATAAACCTCCGAAATAACTTCTTCGTTTACATAAGTTAATCGGAGTGTTTCACCGTAATTTAAGTCAAAATTAGTCTTCATTCTTTTTAAGACGGAATTACTGTTACTGCTTGAAGTTATAATTTCAATGTATTTGCCCGGTCTTATAATGACTGCCGGCATTTGCCACTTGAGTAATTCTTCATCATTGGAAAGGTACAGTCCCTTTGTGGATATAGCATTGTTTGAGAGATTTTTTATTTTAATGCAATCACCTTTAACAATAATACTCAGTGTGCATTTACAGGGAAATTCGCCGCAAGTTTCACAAGAATATTTACCACATTCCTCGCAGATATTTTGGTCACAAGTTCTATCACATTCTTCACAAATGTGCAAATTACAGGTTCTCTCGCAATCACTGCAAATGTGTGAATTACAGATTCGCTCACATTCATCGCAGACGTGTAAGTCGCAGATTCGTTCGCATTCACTGCAAATGTGCAAGGTGCAAATTTTGTAATGACATTCGCAGGGAAATCCGCCACAAGTCTCACAAGGGCATTCACAAGAAGGTTTATCACAGACTTCGCATTTGGTATAAGTTACAATTAGTCCATTCCAATTTGAACCTTCTGAAAGCCCCCAACTTAACGGAACAATTGCACGTGCGTATTCAAAAACAGATGTAAAAGGACTTCGCGTGCCGTAATTAGGCGGCTTAACAGAATTAAACCGAACTTCATTTAAGTTGGGATTATACCCGAATGCAGAATTCCCCATATATGTGATACCACTGCCGATTATCACCGACGCGAGATTAGTTTTGCTAAATGCACCGACCTCTATAGTCGAAACACTGTCAGGTATTGTTACCGACACAAGCCCTGTATTGGCAAAAGCATCACCATTTATTTCTGTAACACCATTCGGGATTGTTACAGAAATCAGATTCCTGCATTTACTAAACGCACCATACGAAATCGCTTCAACACTGTTCGGAATTGATACCGTCATTAAATTTGTACAATTCCCAAATGCGTAATCCCTTACTCTCTCAACACCATCTTCAATTATAACTTCCGTTACATCTTTAAGCTTAAAAGTTTCACTACCTGTGCTTTCTTGCCACGCCTTCATACCATCAGTGGCAACAGTAAGCTTTCCGTTAAAAAAATTCCAACCTTCACCTTCAAAATAAACATTTTTTGTACAGGAGCAATCGGGGATATTCTCACAATAATATATTTTGTCACACATTGGGTGCAAACACGGTTGACCGCATATGCCTGTACAACTCACACAAGCGTTACAGCAATCGTCGCAAACAGCATTGGAAAATACGGTAACATTTGGCGGTAAGGTTGATTTAAGTGCGTCGATTTGTGCCAAATTAACATTGGTGTCACGCAAATCAATTTCTAAATTCTTCCATATTGTTCTTATTCCGTATAGAGGGGTAAGGTCGTTGATTGGGTTGCCGCTTAAATCCAATGTATGCAATTTGGTCAACCCGCTTTTCCACAGATTGCTTAACGGCAAAAGGTCATTGATTTGGTTGCGGCTTACATTCAAATCTGTCAACCCCGTAATGGCTCTGACTTGTGATACATCAAAGCTTGAAAGACATTTGTTGCTTAAATCAAGCGGTGAAATCATATTAATAAGGTATTGCTTGCCATCAATGATGATATAATCACTCTCAAAAACGGTAAACCTATACGATATAGCCCCTGAGTTGGTTTCTACCATTACACGCCACGGAATGTCTCCGAAAATCGGATTTTCAACCATCAGCCCATAGGTGTTACCTCTAATCACGCCGCTAACCCGCATATTGCCGGTCGGTATAAAGGCTGAGGATGCCGGGTTTTCCGGAGGTGTTCCCTCTATCAAACCACTTATATAATTATTCCCTTTATTTAAATTGGTATACGTGTATCCGTTAGGGTCTATCAATGTGATAAATCTTTCGGTATATGTGTACAGCACTTGAAAATCAGTAAACCAAGTATCTTCGTTCTCAATTTCAAAAGTAGGAATCCGACCCGGTGAAAAATACCCCACTATTTCTCCTTTGTTTACTTCATTTCCTATTTCTTCCGCTGAAACAATCATCGACGGTATTGTAGTAAATATGATTACAATTGCGATTAGCATTGATAGAATTCGATTTTTCATAAGTCGTCCCCAAAAGTATAAATTTTATTCATGTATGTCGGTATTATAGCATTGTTGAGGGTAATTGTCAATGGGCGGTGTCGAAAAAACACCGCCCGCTTTGGTTGCTTTGTAAAATCTCAATGAAATACGCAAAATCGGCGTATAGGTGTATATACCGCTCCACGACTGCATTTACAGATACACCTCTGTTTCACGGCAAGAGAAATTTCAAAAATGATGTTGAGGTGCAAAATCAGACACGCTCTTCGATTGTGCGGCTTTGCTTGGACGTGTCCGCACGTCCGAACCCGCTCTACAAGCCGAGCGAAAAAACAAATACGAACACCACGATTTATAATCACTTGCGTATTTCTTACACAGACAAGCCCTCGAAATCGGGGGCTTTTTTACTGCCCCCAATAAGCTAAAATCAATTCGGACTGACATAAATTATAGTTTATTCAACCTCATCAGCACTAACCAACCTTAAATCCCCCGCCAAAAGCACATCAAAATCAATCCACATTCTTTTCAAAACAGAATCAACCGCATTTCCCTTAATGCCGATTTTTACCGTGCTTTTGCCCCTTACAACTACGGACGGCATTTTCCATATAAAGCCGTTACCGTCAACAAGATACATTCCTTTAGAGGAAATCTTATTATCGGTGGAGTTATGCAGTTCGATATAGCCATTTTCAGCATTGTCTGTACTGATATAAAGAGTATCGGGGAATCTGTCACAATCAACACAAACGGGCAAGTCACAAGTACGATTACAAGGTGCAGTTGTACATACATGGAGAGTGCAAATGCGGTCACAAATTGTACATACATGAAGTGTGCAGTCACGACTACAAATCGTGCATATGTGCAGAGTGCAGTCACGACTACAAATCGTGCATATGTGCAGAGTGCAATCACGGTCACAAGTCGTGCATATGTGCAGAGTGCAATCACGGTCACAAGTCGTGCATATATGCAGAGTGCAATCACGGTCACAAGTCGTGCATATGTGCAGAGTGCAATCACGGTCACAAGTCGTGCATATATGCAGAGTACAAACCCTTTCACATACTCCGCAAGTATGGAGTTTACAACATTCTATGCAATGACTGTCGCTATCGTGGCAGACTTTACAGACACAATCGCACGTATCACAATCACAGCAATCGCCCGAATCATGGCAGACTATGCAATCACATTCGCAGGGGTCACAGACTGTACAACCATGAATCCCGCAAGGATTACATTCGCAACAATCATGTGTGGGGTCACAGACTGTACAACACGGGTCAGTGCAATCTCTTTCGCACTCTGTACAGATATGCAGGGTACAGGCTTGCGGAGCAAAAGTCACTTGTACGATAGTATCTCCGGTCATGGTGAAACTGATTGACTTATTCGTACTCGCTACAGGACTACCATTGACTGTAAAGGTTGCGTGGTGTCTATTATCTGAAACCGCAGTAATCGTCTGCTTAACTCCAACGAGATATGAGCTAATCCAAGAGGCGGGATTGGAAATACCAACCGCACCACTCTTAACATCAACACTATTGAGTTTAACGTAGCCCAAGCTTGTGTTGCTGTTGTTAATAGTGATAGTAGCGTTTCCACCATAGCCGAAATACGCATTGATTTCATTCAAGAAGTTTTCCCGTCTGCTCTGTGCAAAATTGCGAAAACGGTCAACCTCACTATTCCAGTTTGCCATATTGTTGTTTTGCCACCTTGAAAAGTGTTCGGGTATAATCGGGGACATTTTAGCTTGCAAAGCGTTAATTTCGTTCGTGATTACGCTGGTTCGCATATCGGTGTTTATAATGTCCATAAGTCTAAGAAGAAACGCTTCCTTAAAATCTGTATTTGACATTAACTTTCTGAAAATTACCGTTGAATAGCCGTAAAGCGGCCATTCATCAAGGTCGGGTGAATCTTCCAAAAAAAGTTTGAAAATTTCATTTCGATACCTTGGTGTAAATCCATGTGAAGTATTTTCATATAAGGCATAAGAAAAATCTAAATCCCGTAAAATATGCCGCCAACGACCGTCTTGTAGGTTCAGTTCCTCGTCTGTGTCGGGAAAATCTGTTCGATTTCGCCACATCGTGACGTTGTTGTTCGGCCAATCTTCATTAGCCAAAATCATGTTGAAAGCCCAATAGTCGATAAAATTTTCTATATCTAAAAATGTTTGGGCTTTTTTGTACTCATTGTCCGTCATGACAGA
>Ga0082212_10004354_pt1 | contig 19637 bp, 8 predicted proteins | sample TergutNt197P3_FD_71548 | JGI IMG/M metagenome (GOLD analysis project Ga0082212, IMG submission 71548) | Neocapritermes taracua P3 segment gut microbial communities from Petit-Saut dam, French Guiana - Nt197 P3 | ecosystem: Host-associated > Arthropoda: Insects > Digestive system > Gut ... | reverse complement strand
AGAGAGATTCTGTGACCGTCGCGCCAATTTATGCCGTTATTATTATAAAGCGTTGCATGGCTGATTGCGTCTATAGCCGATTCAAAACAAAATACCCTGCTTGATGTTGGATAACCAAGCAGAGTGAATGGGTAGCTTTTATCTGATAAATTCACGTCTTTTTTAAACGGCTTGTCCGGGACAGTCCCGCGCACAAATGCGTTCTGTTCTCTTTTTTCCCTGTCATACGCGACAAATACAGCGTTATGATATTGTTTTTCTTCATAAATTTTATTATACCGTATAAGCCCGTCTACAATAGAACGGTCAAGTTTCCGCGTTTCCGTCAAATACTTTATAACCCTGTCATTATTTATATTTCTTTCGGGAAGCGGCAGCGGAACAGTAGGGGAGCGGGATTTTGCGGGAATATCTTGATTTATGATAGGTTCACGCTCAAAGTCAGCTCCTGCAAGGCGTTTCACCGCGACGGTTGCCGCTTCTTTTTCGTCGCCGTAACCATAATCGCGCATGAGAATTTGTTTATACAGCTCTATAGGCGAATGTCCCCCTATATTTAAACTATTCCAATACCAACTGCCGTTACCGCGAATAACAAGGCTGTTGTGTATTTTGCCGCGATAATCGTTGCCGCGCTGATTTAATTCATATCCGGTCTGCTGTAAAAATTGAATGATATTTTGCCTTTTCGCGGATTCATATTCCGCTTCTGTGTAAAAAATTTTTGCCTGCATAACTTTACCTGCTTTCATAAACCCTCCTTTTATCGGTAATTATATAAAATAGTCTGTGTATTTTTTAGGCTGATACGGTTAAAATACACAGACGAAATTAATAAAAATAAATATATAAAAAATCCCTCAAACATCAGTAAAAATGCGGACTTTGAGGAAAAAGCGCAACTTGCGCTTTTTGTAACTTTTTTAGAAAAACATCATCAATTCCGCGCGATTTATAAAATGTTTATTCTGCTTCAAAGTCATTATTGAAATCTTCTTCGGGTTCTTCTCCTGAAAAATCAGTTTTATCTACATGAGTAAATTCCGAATTTTCTGTTTGTTCTTTTGGACTATCAAAAACCCCCTCAACATTTTCAATCTCTTTATACCTCTTTATATCGCCGTCAAGACTATCCATAAATGATAAAGGCATATAAACAGAATCCTTTGTATCTAAATCCCTATTTTTATCATAACGCATATTCTCAAAATATGTGCTTGTAAATTGTGAATGTTCATGTTTGCCTGTAGGAACGCACATAACAGCTTCTTTAATTTGCGGATTTTCACGTAAGAATTTCAACAAACTCTCGAAACTCGCGTATGTGCGTGTTTCATATAACGATATTCTGTGAGCGTTCGTCCAGTCCAAACCGTTATTTTTAAATGCTGTCGCGTGTATAAGGCTGTCAAGCGGACTATCAAATACAAATACTCTGCTTGCGTCGGGTTTACCAAACAAGGTAAAATTATATCTTATATCTGATGACAGCACATTATTTTTTAATGCTTCCCGCGTATGAGTGCTGTACTTTTGCGCCGATTGCCAATTTTTATCGCCGTCATACGCCACAAAAATTGCATTATCAGATTCTTTATCCTGATAAAGTTTATTCCACTTTATCAGCCCGTTTATAATATCAGGATTGATATTATGAATTTCTGTAAAATATCGTATAACCCTGTCGTTGTTTTCTGCTCTTTCAGGCAGAGGAAATTTTTGTTCAAATTGATAATATTTATTAAATTGACTGTAGAGTTTAGGCAGTAATTTATCATACGCTTCTGCTAATTTTTCAGAATCATTTGAATCTATATCAGTTATACCCGTATTGATGTCCGTCGTATAAATTATTTTGTTTACTATATCTGCCTTTTCTTGTTCGGATAGAGGATTTTTGTTTATCATGCCGTAAATATCAACATTGGTTTTCAATTTAGCGTCAACTACATTTTCGATATATGACAACCGCTTACAAAAATTTTCAAGTATTTCCGGTTGTTTATCGGCAAGGCTGTTAGCAATACTCCGAATAGCATTAACCCACACTTTTCTTTCATATTCCCTATAGTTTGGCGAATTTTCGTCAAGGGTATATGATTTCAATTTTTCATATCCGCCCTGTAAATTTTCGTATTCTTTATCGGCAAATTTAGCTATTTCAAGCCACTTTAAAAGTCCATAGCCGTTAAGATTTTCAAAATACCCTAAATTATCTTCGGCGGGAAATTCAGCGGAAACATCACCTTTCAATACATCTTTGCCTGATTCATATAATAACCAACCCTCTGTATCGTATTGATAAGGCATTAATAAATTATATATTTGTTTCGCTTTATCAACAGTTAAATGTTCATCTAAATATTTTGTTATATTTTCCGGCGTTATATCTTCAAGGTCTTTTTTCAAAAAATTAAAATCAAGCGATATATTTTTAAAATCCTGTTTTTGCGTAATGCCTGAACCTAAACAATCCCTGCGTCCCTCGTCGTATTCGTTGAGATAATATACATGAAACGTGAGCGGCGTTCCTTTTTCCGCGTCTTTATTATAATCTCTGCTAATAAATATCTGCGAATATTCAGAATATAACTTGTCTTTGGGAATATCATTCGAGAGTGTAAAATCGCCGTCAGATATACTAAAAGCCTTTTGTAATTTTTTCATAATATCTTCTGCGCTTATTTGCTTTTCATCATAAATTCTATGCTCAAACATATTATCTCTATCATCACGCGGGGGATATAGCCGTTGTTCTTCGCCGCTTTCGATTTTCGCGTACCTTGCGCGGATTTCTGCCTCATTGCCGTAAAAAGCCGCTTTTACAGAAGCGGCGACAAGATTCATTTTTTCTAAATCTTCAAGACTTTCGCCAAGCGTTTTACCCGTAGCAAACTGTTCCATAACCCTGCGCTTGTGCCAGCCTAAACCTTTGCTTTCGTTGTTATATTCATACACGTCTTTGTTGTATCTCACGGCAACATCAAGATATATTCCCTCGCTATGCCCGTAATTCACATCGCATATTATATCAGCGTCTTTCGGGAATAATGCGTCTTTTACCCAAGTTCTGTCACTAAAAAGAAAATAATCGTCCGGCAGCCGTCCGTCCGATTTTAAATGTTCTTTTAATTCTTTGAATATATCCCGTGCTATACGGTTATTATCAAATATTACCGTCCCTGCTTTTTCTGGATTTTCTTTCCATTCTCCTGTTTCTATTATCGCCATAGCTTCCCTCCTGTAGTAATATTTTTATTCTATTTCAAAATCTTCCTCAAAATCATCTTCCTCGATTTCCTCTGTTTCTTCTTCGTCGTCTTTTTCAAATATAGGCTTCTTAAAATCCTCGTTTTCGTCGGTTTCATCTTCGTTTTCTTCCTCGTCGTCGGCAATAACATCATTGTTTTTCCCCCTGTCAATATCAAGCTCTAAATTTACTTTTGTCAATTCTGCCATAACAGACTTTAATTCGTCCTCATGCTCAAATGGTTTCGATAATTGTACTTTAGCGGATTCAAGATTATTTTGTAATTCAATAAGCGAATTTCTTTTTTCGCTTAAATTTTCATCTAACCCTTTTACTTTATTTTCAATCCTCATTATACTGCCGAGATTATCTTCTGATAATGTCATTTCATACGTCAATGCGCCTTTCAGCCATATTTTCGGCGGGTCGTCAAGAAATACCATTTCTTGAGGTATTATCTCAAAACCTTTGTAAACGCCTACTACTTTATCGTCATATCGCCTTGAAGCTATAAGTTTTAACAGAATATCTCCCGCGTCTTTGCGTTCTTCGTAAGAATTTTTACCGACTGTCATAATAAAATCTGCGCCCGCGTGTTTGTCGCGCATAGCAATATCAGCCTCGTACCTTTTAATTGTTTCGGTATAATTCGTAATATCCTGCGGATATTTTTTTAAAACGGCATTTTCTAAATTATATTTATTATAACGGTGATGAGCTTCGAGCGATTGAAGCGTCTGAACCTTTGCGTCAAGTTCATATTTCCGCTTTATCAAAGGATTATCGCTTGCGATTGCTTTCACTTCACCGTAATTCAATACAGTTTCGTCAACATCTTCCATTTCGCGGGACGGATTTTTTCCGCTCATAACTTGCGCTATAAATTTTGCCTTGTGTTCGACAATCTGCCACAAATATGCGTCGAATGATTTTTTTGTAACATATTGATATATTTGAACTTCGGGATTATCGTTGCCCTGCCGCACTATGCGCCCCTCGCGCTGTTCAAGGTCTGACGGTCTGTAAGGGCAGTCAAGATGATGGAGCGCAATGAGACGCTTCTGACAATTCGTACCCGCGCCCATTTTTGCCGTTGAACCTATTAAAATTCGTACTTCACCGCTTCGGACTTTCGCAAATAATTTTTCTTTTTGCTCGTCCGTGTCCGCGTCGTGGATTAGAGCGATTTCACTTTCCTTTACTCCGTTCAGCAGCAATTTTTCTTTCATATCTTCGTAAACCGTAAAGCTGCCGTTGCCCTGCGGCGTTGATAAATCGCAGAAAACCATTTGCGTTAATTTTTTTGCTTTTGTTTCCTCATATATCTTAAATACATTTTTAATACAGGTATTTACCTTGCTGTCGGGATAATCAACCGCGTTCGGATTTATTATACGCATATCAAGCGCGGCTTTTCGCCCGTCGTTTGTTACGCAAAGCATATTATCAATTTTAGAGTTTACGCCGCCGCTGTGTATTCGTTCAGAACGCTCCACTAATTTTTCAACATATTTTGATAATTCCGGTGTTGGCTCAACTGCAATTAATATAGGCTTTCCTGTTTTGATTTCCGGCACGGGCAGTTTCAGCATTTCTGCCGTTTGAATGTCTGCGACTTTCCTGAACATATTCATAAGTTCGGGCAATCCTACGAATTTAGCAAATCTCTCTTTAATCTTATACCCTTGTCCGCTCGGCGCAATTTCCAAGCCCGCAACAACCTCTCCGAAACTTGCCGCCCAGTTGTCAAAGTGATTTAAGCGGAGACGTTCTAATTCTTTACGCTGTAGATACGTCTGCATTGTATATAATTCAACCATACTGTTGCTGATGGGCGTTCCCGTCGCAAATGTAACGCCTCTTTCGGAATTATTTAACTCGTTTATATACTCGCATTTCATATCCATATCTGTAGATTTTTTTGCCCTCGCCCGTGATAATCCCGCAACATTACTCATTTTTGTAAAAATAAATTTGTTTTTAAATGAATGTGCCTCGTCAATAAACAGATTATCAATGCCTAATTCTTCAAAAGTTACAACATTATCTTTCGGACTGTCCTGTAAGCGTTTTAATTCAAATTCAAGATTTTTCAGGGTTTTTTCTAATTCTTTAACTGACAGGCTTTTTTTATCCTTTTCTTTTTCTGTGGTAAGAGCAATTTCTACTTCGTCAATATCGCGTTGCAAGCGGTTTTCCTGACGTTCGTATGAAACAGGCACTTTTTCAAAACTCGAATGACCGATAATAACAGCGTCCCACTCGCCTGTTGCGATTCTCGCGCAGAACCGTTTCCGTTTATCTTTTTCAAATTCTTTTTTCGTCGCCGCTAAAACATTTGCGGTAGGGTAGAGCTTTTTAAATTCGTTCGCCCATTGACCGACAAGATGATTCGGCACGACGAAACACGGTTTTTTTGCCATGCCGAGACGTTTCATTTCCATTGCCGCCGCCGCCATTGTGTACGTTTTCCCTGCTCCTACTTGGTGAGCAAGTAAAGTATTGCCGCCGTATAATATCCTTGCGACTGCGTCTGATTGATGCGGTCTTAGCTTTATTTCGTTTGACATACCGGGAAAAGTAAGGTGCGAACCGTTATACACGCGCTTTGTTTCAGAGTTATATAATTTATTGTACGCGGCGCATAACCGTTCGCGGCGGTCAGGGTCGTCGAAAATCCAGCGTTTAAAATCCTCTTTCAATGCTGTTTGTTTTTCGCGGATTGCGATTGTTTCCTCATTATTTAAAACGCGCTTTTTCTTGCCGTCTACTTGTATTGTATCGTAAATACGGGCGTTTTTCTGATTAAGCGTCTGTTCAAATAATGTATATGCGTCCATTCTTTTTGTGCCGTAAACTTGGTTTGCCTCGATTGAACCGTAACGGCTTTGACCGTATTTCACTTCCCATGCGCCGATTTTATGCCCGTAATTCACTTGAACATTATTAAGGTCGTGTTCGGGGACTTTCAATGTTTCAAGCAAAAATTGACGGTAATATGCGGGGTCTATCCAATGCGCTCCGATTCGCGCCGATATTTCATGCGCTTCAAGCGGTATCGGCTGTACTTGCTGTAAATACTCGACGTTTACCGCGAAAGCCGGATTATCTTTCGCCGCGATTTCTGCGGCAAGCAATTTTTCTTTCACCCTGCCGGATAAATATTCGTCTGCCGTCTCCCAGCCCTCGAATAAATTATTTTCATTGTCCGGGTCGTCGTATGCGGGATTTCTGAAAATAATGCCGCGTAAATCATTTATTATATCTTCCTGTTTTTTGTCTGCCAATTCTGCCATATACCCAATATCTACATATCCGAGTTCGTTCAAACAAACGGGCAGAGCTTCAATAGACGTGTCAACATGAGTAATTTTTATATCTTTTACGATTGTGCGTTTAGAAAATATGGACGCTTTTTCAGCTTTGCCGTCCTCGTCGATATTTTCAAGCGCGGACAGCAGCGGAAAGTCTGCGTCGCTTCCGAATACCTGTCTGTTAAATTTAGAGTTTATAATGCCGTATTTTTTTACGAAAGCATTATACTTTTTATTTAATTCGCCCTGTAATGCTTGCAGTCCGCCGTCGTTTATTCCCTCAACCTGCGATTCCAAAATATCTCTTGTCAAACTTCGTAACTCGATTAAAGATTTAACCCGTTCCCCTTGTGTTTTCGGAAAATCGCTTTTTTCCATGACGGAATTGTTGCGCTGATAAATTTCGCCGTTAATGACTGTATAACAGAAGTTTTTAACGGACGGGTCTGCGTAAATTACGTTTGTATCTTCTTCGGCTTCGTCAAAATCCATGCTTGCCTCGTATATATTTTCAGGCAAAAAGTTTATTGCCTCGCGTAATGCGTCGCTCAAATTGCGGTTATCAGGGTTAAGCGTGGTTTCTCTATCGCCGCCGTATAATCTGTCGTCGAACGCCATTGTCCCCAACATCATCTGCGGATTGTCGAGATAATACTCGTTTAAAGGCACTCCGTCGTCGGTTTTGCCTGTATGAATCCATTTTTCATTATTAGCCTCTGCAAGCCTGTCGCGCTTTTTCAAAAATATTATATCCGTCGTAACTTCTGTTCCCGCGTTTGATTTAAAGGCTGTATTCGGCAGTCTGACAGCTCCCAAAAATTCGGCTCTTTCCGCGATATATTGACGGACGCTTGTATTTGCTTTATCTAACGTGCCTTTGGAAGTGATAAAGGCAATCACGCCGCCCGGTCTGACTTTATCAAGAGATTTGCAGAAAAAATAATCATGGATTAAAAAGCCGTATTTATCATATTTAGGGTCGTTTATTTTATATGCGCCGAAAGGTACGTTTGATATTGCCGCGTCGAAAAAGTTATCTTGCAGTCTTGCCTTTTCAAAACCGCAAACTTGTATATTCGCGTTCGGGTAGAGCTGTGTTGCGATTCTGCCCGTGATACTGTCAAGCTCCGTACCGTACAGCCGTGAATGTTCCGCGATTTCATCAGGCATACAGCCGTAAAAATTACCCGCGCCGATTGCAGGCTCTAATATATTCCCGCCTTTGAAGCCCATGCGTCCAAGCGCGGTATATACTCCGCGTATGACTTCCGGCGACGTATAATGCGCGTTCAGCGTAGAACCTCTCGCCGCGTTATATTCTTTATCTGTCAAAAGCGAGTGTAATTCCGTATATCTTTTCGCCCAATCCGCTTTGTTTGCGTCGAACGCTTGCGGCATACCGCCCCAGCCGACGTAACGCGATAATATGGTCTGTTCTTCCGGCGTTGCGTAACGGTTTTCGCTTTCAATCGCTTTTAAAGTTTGAATTGCCGTGATATTATCTGTATATTTAGTCGATATACTGCCTCTGCCGTGATTAAAGTCTGTGATTTTAAAGTTCGCGGGTTTCGGCATATTTGCGGACGGGGACGAATTTTTATTTTCAGAAAAAGAAAACGGGGAGCTGACGCTCTCCGCTTCGGGTGTTATTTCATTTGTAAATCGCGCTTGTTCCGGCTCGTTTTCCGTTTCATCAGGTAAATCGTCAAAGTTGTCAAATAATGATTGCTGTCCGTCAATATTTTGCGCTTGCTCCTGCCGTTTAACTTTTGATTGATTTAATTTTATTTCCTCGCCTTTTTCCCAATCTTCTGCCGTTTTAAGCGCAAAATCAAAAATTTTATTTATTCTTGCTTCCGCTTGTTCTTTATAACGGTCAAATTCAGTTTCGGCAACGCGCTGTATTTCAAGGCGTTCAGCTTCAGGTAAATTCTCATCAAGCCAAACGATACTGCGGTCAGGTTCTACACGGGCGGCGATTGGCGGTAAAAAAACATCAGGGTCGTCAGGGTCATAGTTATATTCATTCATAACAATTAAACGGTCATTCATAAATCTGTAATTGAGTATATAGCCCGATTCTTCGGAAGTTTCAGGCTGTTCGGATTTCTGCTTTGCTGTTTCTTTTAACGTAACCGTGCCGTCAGTATTACATACGGCAACAGAAAGCCCGTTGTTTGTTAGTTTTTCTGCATATTCATCAAGTTTAAAATCAGGGAAGCCGCACATAGGTATTCGTTCGGATAATCCTACATCGCGGCTTGTTAAGGGAATATCAAGCGTTTTTGCCGTAACGCTTGCGTCGCTTCCTAATACTTCGTAAAAATCGCCGACTTGATATAGAACGATTCTATCAAGATATTGCCTCTCAAGGTTTTGATATGCTTGCCAAAGGGGAGTGCCTTTTGCCTGTTCAGCTTCGGGGATATTTTCGTTTTCCTGCGAATTTTCAGACAAAAAAACAGGAGATTTTTCAATCTCCGGTTCAGGCGCGGCAATCTGCTCTGTAAAATTAATTTCTATTTCTTCTTCTTTGCTTTTATCGAAATACCTTGCTGTTTCCGGCTGATATTCCTGCTGTTTTATATTTTTTAGCCAGTTTCTTAAAAAACTGTTTAAATCCCGTTGTAATCTTGTATCAGGATTATCAAGGTCTATTTCTTGATATATATTCGGGTGTTGCGTAAATGTAACGGCATTTGCCGTTTGTTTTTCCCTGTCAATGATTATTTCCATATCCGGGTCGCGCATTAAATCGCCCTCTTGTATATAATAGTGCATAAGCGCGAAACGATTGCCGGAAAGATGTTCAAGAGTAAGCGGCATAAAGCTCTCGCCCGCTTGAAAACGCATATAATCATACTGTCCGCTTATGACTTCCGGCGCAAGATTATTAAGCGCACGGTAGATATTGTGCGGTATAGTATTTCTGCTTTCTCCTGTGGGTACGTTTCTGCGTAGAACTCTATTTATTTCCTGTTTAGTATTTGTATAGGTTCTCTGAAAAACATAGTTTTCAAGCCGCTCTTTAAAGCCGTCAACATCATTATAATATTTATATAGATTAGATAAATTTGAATTTTCCTGCTCCGCAGATAATTTTGATATAACACGGCTTATTGCAGATTTACACGCTGTACGCGCATTTTCGTCGTCGCTGTATTCTTTTATTGCGTTTAAATATTCTTGGTCATATACGTTACTGACAACATAGCCTGATGTCAAATTAAAAATTTCATCGGAACTGTTTTCATCAAATATTATTTCTTCATTTTCTCCCGCAATTTTCGGGTATTCCAGTTGTTCATCTGAAAGCCAACTCATTCTATGTTTTATAGAATTATGCACATCTTCGCTGTATTCAAATAAAAAATCATTTGCCGGAACATATAATTTTCCGTTTTCCCTGCAAATAAAAACGTCGTAATTTTCAAGCGGAGACGCATTATAGAAACTTTCGTAATTATAATTATTATTCCCTGTTGAAAGTCCCGTTGTTTTGTCAACTTTCATTTGAGGTGCTAAATCGAACATATCTATGCCGTTTTCATTTAGCTGTAAATATGGCGTAAAGTGATACCCGCCGTATTCAAAAGTACATATTTCTGATAGTTCAATGGTTATTCCGTCAAACAACTGTCCGCTGAATTGTAATATTTTTTCTGCGCTGTAATAATTATCTACTTCGTTCGCAATCGCTCCGTTAATTTCGGCTTCGGAAATTTTTATTTCAAGCAAACTTTCTTTGATTGCTTTTTCTATTTCGATTATAGTGTTTTCCTTGTCGCTGTTCCGAGCGGCATTTAATACAGTTTGATTATACAAAATTTCTGCCGTTATATATTCGTCCCATTTTTGATGGAAGATTTCAAATTCTGTAGAAATAACCGGAGTATTTTGATTTTCCGCAATCTCCGGTCTGCCAACAAGTCTTGTAGTATCGCCCGTAGAAATGGTATTATACGCGCCATTATCAAGATTCGTTTCAAAGCGGCTGCGCTCCATGCTGTAAATGGCTGTATCGTCTTTTTCATCGGGGAATACATAAAACACATCAGTATCGGTAATTCGCGCTAACTTCGCTTCTACTGAAAGCGATTTAACAATATCGCCCTCGCGGTACGGGATATTCTTTTCCGGCGAAAAATAAATGTTAATATCAGTAATGTCCGGGTCTGCGGCTTCCGTTATTTCCGGTGCTTCAGAATTTTTACCGCCGTCAATAAAATCAAGGAGTTTGTCAACTTCTGTTTGCGCTTCCTGTAATGCCTCTTGTATATCGGGATTTTTTGATTGGCTTAACGGTGTGCCGCCTACGTTAAATTCGCCGTTTAAAACAAAGTTTTCTAACAAATCATAGATTTTTACGTTCGTATGAAAATCAGTTAATGTGTTACCCTCGTTTTCTTCAAAAAAGGCTTTAGCTTTCGTAAAATCTACGGATTCTAAAAGTTTATCGAAACGTCCAAACGCATTTATACTGCTGTCGTTTACCTCGCTTTCGATTAACTCACGGAGCAGACTTTCATTTGCGCCGAATATTTCAGAAACAGCCTTTATTTGAGCGTCTTTTTCTGAATCAAACGGTTTCGATTTTTCAAGAGGCATTATACCGGCAAAACGCTCATAATCTTCATCACGTATTTTGATAGGAAGTACCATGCCTAAAATTTCATTATGATTGTTTTTCACGATTAAATTATGAAAATTCATGTCTTGACTTAAATGGTCGTCAACAAATAACCGATTTTCAGTATTATTAAAAATATCAATATACTTTTTGTCATATCCGAAATAATGTTTTTTGTCTGAATAAATATAACCTGTAAAATTTTTATTTCGTATATCTTCATAGGGTTTTTCAGATAATTCATAATTCCCGTTGGCGTTGTTTAAGCGTTCTAATATCCTATCATTCCTGACAGCTTTTATATTTGACTTTCGCTTGCGGCTGTTTATTTGCGCCGTTAGGGAATTTATATCCCGTTCTGCGGATTTTAATATATAATACCCGTTTGATATATATAATTCTCCGCTCGGATTTACTGCATAATAAATTTGTTTTTCTTTTGCGAAAATATTAATAATATTTTTATCAATGGGAATACCTGTTGCAGATTGCGGCGGCGTATCAAATACGGGGGTGTCCTGTGTCGCTGATACTGTCATTTGTGATGTCCGCGCTTCGCTTTCTATCATTTCTTTTACGTCGGGCGGCAAATTATCCTCGTAATATTTAACGGCACGGTCAGGGGAAATATGCGCTATTGTCTTATAGTCGCCGTCTACTTCCTCAAGTTTGTTCCATACGGTTATGCCGTTGCCCAGATGTCCCATGCCGATTTCAAACGGTTTTTGTGCAGAATTAAAATATACTTTTAATTTATCATCAAGGGATTCGTCATACTGTTTCAAATAATTTAAAATATAATCAATGCTTTCCGTTCGGAATATGGGAAAACCTGTGCCGTTTTGAAATGTTATGTCCCGCAAAGAAACTTCGCCGTATTCGGTGTTTATACTGTCAACGCTGAATAATCGCTTGCCTATTTTCAGCTCTAAACCGACGAAAAGCGGGGAGCTGCCGCTCTCCGCTTCGTCTGATTGTTCAGGCTCTACCTGTAATGGTAAACTACCTCGTTCAGCACTATTTCCTCCGCCGTGTCCCGTATCATCGTGTCGTATTGCAGAAGTTCCATATAATCGCCCGTTTTCGGACGCGGATTCTTCTCTCTCAACTGCTCCTGTACCGTCAGCATCATTTCCGTCGCTTCCTCGTTCACTTTCGCGCATATCTCCCACAATGTCGTCGCCAACGCTAACTCCGTCACCCGTCCCGTGTAATGCGCTTTCAGGTATTCCTGAAACATCATTCCGTATTTCCCCACTACCGGAGCTTCGTCGTCCATGTTCGGATTCTGCTCTAATTCCTCCGCTGTCGGAAACTCTATCGAGTTCATTAATTCTTCTGTTGTCCGCCTGTTCGGTTTCAAATCTTTCATTTTCTTTCCCTCTCGTTTCTTCTAATTTTTGTTCGCGTTTAACGGTTTCAAATATTAAGCTCAATACGTTTTTACTGATATGATTGATTGTTTCGCCCACTTTTGCGAGTGCGGGGCGCGTATTAAAATCATGCAGATATTGAAATGATAAAGTATCGTCGTCATAAAGTCCCTTGTCTATGCTTAACCTCTCGCAGACTAAATATCCCACGCTGTCTACAATAGTTTCCTCAAATTCTTTACGCATATTATCGTCGTCTAAATCATCAAGATAACTGCCGTCTATATTATACCGTAAATTCTCCATATAGTTAAGGCTTTCTGCGCGGACGTATTCCTCGACTGCCCATTTTATATTATTATTGTCGTTTTGACTTGTTAAACCTACATCATATTTTTTTCGCAGTTCGCTTACTACCGCGCTTTTATACTGTTCAGGTAATTTCGGACGCTGTGGCAGCCCTCGTTCGCCGTATGTGTCGGCTACGTCGAAAAAATGTTTTATACTTCCGTTGGATTCATTTAATACAGGTATTCCATGAATACCCTTGTGTATGCTCCGTCCGCGATTTTTCCATTGATTAAATTCCGCGCAAGCCGTGAATTTCGGTGCTTGCTCCTGAATTGTCAAAACCTCGCTGAACGGGTATGTGTATAAGTTTGCATAGAATTTGAGAAAATCACGCCAGTTTGTTTTACTGCTTGAAACGCGGTCTATCGCATTGTCCGCCGTTTTTTGCAGATATTCCAATTTCTCCGCTCGTGTCATTTCCCATGTTTTTTTAGTCGTCGCCATTATTTGCCTCCATTTCTTCTATTATTTCGCTTTCATCAAAATTTTCCGCGCCGTTGGTTTTATTCTCTCTGTAAAATTTAAGTGCTGTGATGATTTCTTTTTCGATTTCGTCCGGTTTATCCTGCGGTGTGTAAAATGCTGATAAAACTTTAGATTTAAGTGTTATATTAGGTATTTTGTTTGAATTGCTTTTTTTCTTTTTTGCAAGCCCCGCTAATATTTCCTCAATGTCGTCTGTATTCAATGTCTTTTTTGCTGAACATTCCCGTAACTGCGCGGCTTTTTTCATATCTACTTTGTATATCGGACTGTCGAGAAGCATATTTAAGCTGTCCTGTTCCTCGTCCGAAAGGTACGATATTTCAACGGCGGGGACGATTCCAAACTCTTTATTGTCAAGCCGCATTTTTAACGAGTCTGTTAATTTGTTTATTCGTAAATATCGGGCGACTGCGCCTCTGTCTAATCCATAATCATTCGCCGTTTTATCTCTTGAACTTAACTTCTGCACAACTTGTGCAGAAGTTTCAAAGTCCGCATTATTACTAAGGTTTTCGTCATTTTTTAATAAATTTTCTATCTCGTTTATGAGGTCTGTACGCTTGCCTTGACGTTTAACTGCTTCGTGGTGCATGGCAAGCGTTACGGCTCTTTCGCTGTGCGATAAATCCGTAAAACTGCGCTGAATTAAATTTGTCTCCGTTACAATAAGCATAGCGTCTGCGTCTGTCAAATTATCGCGGATTATTGCCGGAACTACTTCAAGCCCTACAGCTCTCGCCGCTTCCGTGCGGTTATGTCCGCTCAATATTTCATATTCTCCCGCGTCAGCCGGACGTATAATTACAGGCGTTAAAATACCGTTTTCTTTGATACTTTCGCACATATCGTCGAAACGCTGTCCCTCGTACATCTTGAACGGGTGATTTTTGAACGGAATTAATTTATTAATATCTATATTCCTTATCTCGTAAGGCTTTATATTTGCGGGGTCGGTTACTGCGAATAAATCATTATTTCTTTTTTCTCCCGGATTTTTCAATCCAAAATTAAATTTCGGTTCATTAGCCATGTTCATTCCTCCATAATATTTTTTTCTTTTTCTGAAAATTATCTTTTTGACTGAAACACCTGAAACACTTGTGAAACACCTTAGTGTTTCGGGTTTTCTTCCCATTTTATCAGGCAAACTTGCTACTGAAACACCGAAACACCTATTTCCGAAAATAGCCTATATATATGTATAATATAATAATTATATATATCATATATTTTTTCCTATACGAGATACCCTTTTGCAAAAGTGGTGTTACGGTGTTACAGTATGCTGATATTGCCGATAAAACCTAATGAAAGTCTGTAACACTTCGGTGTTACGGTGGTGTTACAGGTGTTACGCTTTTGATTAAATTTCTAATTTTATTTCAATGCCTCTAACTATAATCCCGTTCATTCGCATTAATTTTGTCGATTTTGATTGATTTTCCGTTTTAATCGTCCAATCCCTGCGGTTAAATTCATTGATTGTAAGCTCGTAATTGAATCCGCCCTCGTCTAAAACTGCTTTGAGGATTTTCCCCGAAACAAACAAACTATCGTTTGTCTCGAATTTCCCCCATACTTCCGTCATAAATTCTTCTTTAGCCCCCGACGGCATGACATCATCTACGCTTTTTCGTGTGAATTTAGACTTGTTTTCCGCAATCCACGCTAAAATATAATCGTATGCGCGGCGAATAACGTCTGTATCTTCTCGCGGCTCAATAAATTTCGCCAGTTCTTTGAAAAATTCGCACGTCTTTTTTTGCGCCTCATCTTGATTCAAGCCTAAAAAAATTATATTCACAAGCTCGTCTGCAAGCAGGAGCAACGCCGCGCACATCTTTTTCTTGCCGTCAATATTATAACCGTCTGCGTTTTTGATATATACTTGCCATAGCTCAAACCTGTCTTTTAAGTTCGTGAATGTTAAAATATTGCGCTGTTCCCATGTCATAATACTATCCAAAGGCTCAAACTTATCACCGGATAATGCTTTTACAAAATACAGTCCCGCATAGCCGTAGCTGTCAGTTATAGCCGCATATACTTTTTCAGGCTCGTCAAATATTTTTTTCTCGCAGTACACGTCAAATACCCTGTTAAGCTCACCGCCCGCCGAACTTTGCGAAGTAAGCGGCTGTTCTCCCGTCGTGATGATTGCGTTGCGCCAATCCGACGTTCTCTGTACGCCCTCGACTGAACCGCGCAATTTTCCCTGTCCCTGCGTGATTTTATATATAAAGTCCCGGAACTCTTTTTTTTCTGCGATTGTCTGTAATTCGTCTAATATCAACGGCATATTGTGTAAAAAGTTTGCTGTACGTTCAAGCCCGACGTTCGTTGCGTTCAAATTCTGCATATACTCGTCGGATTTTCCCCATACCGAAGCGGCTAACCGTAAACATAATGTCTTGCCTATATCTGATATACCCCAAATATGATATATATAAATAAAGCTCTCTACTTTCGGTACAAGAACGCTTGCTAAACTCGCCAAAACTGCGATTTTTGCGGGAATACTGCTCTCGATTGATTTATATGTCGCTATCCAATTCTGCACACTCCCGCGAAATTTTACAGAATTATATAGGTTTCTGTAGCTTGCGTCGCCTATATACTTAAAATCGTCCGCATACGGCACAAATTCGTCCTCTATATAGCCCATGCGCGATACGCCTTGAACGACGGGGATATATTTTGCATTGTCGGAAATAAGGCTGATAAGGTATTCGCTGATTTTCCCCGCGTTCTCCGTCGTTACCATGATTCCGTAAGCCGCAAGGCTTATAATCTTGTTTTTGTTTGAGATAACCTCTTTCGGCACGTTTATTTCATACCATTTCGGGAGATTATCAAACGGTTTACAGTATGACAGCTCTACGCTCTCCGTATAATCCTCAACGTCAATATATATTTTTGATATTATCAACGGCTGTGATACAACAAGCTCGTTGCCGCAATAAATATTGCTGTCGTCGCAGGAGAAATTACGGCTTGCAAGGGAGAACGGAGCATTTGAAAAATTAATCGTATTGTACGTGCTTCGCAGATAATCTCGGTCTTTTGCGACTTCTTTTTTTACCGCCGATATGATTTTCTTGAACTCCGTGTGCATTTTTAGTTTTTTGCTTTTTTCTGCTAATATAGATAATATATATTCTTTTTCTATATGCGAAAGGTTTGTTGCTTTAAGCAGTAATTGTAAAATCTTAACGTCGGCTATTTCTTCCCATGTTTCAAAAGACAGCATTTTTTCTTTCGCCTGTTCATAATCGCTTTTTTGTGCCTCCCCGCCATTCTGTTCGTCGGCATTTTCATTTATGTTTTTTTCTTCATTCATAGCAAGCCCTCATTTCTTTAGGCTTCGCCTAATAATTCATTTGCGAAAAGCTCATAATTTTCCGCAATTTTACCCGTTGGGTCATGCTCGAATATACTTACGGAACGCGCCTGACTTTCCGTTGCCCGGATTGATATGGGGATTTTCGTATTGAATACTTTGAAATAATCCGCGTATGTTTCCTCGATTACCTGAACGACTTCCTTGTGGAACTTGATACGGTGGTCGTACATGGTGAAAAGTGCGCCCGCGATTTCAAGGTTCGGATTAAGATTCTGCTTTACCGTGTCGATTGTCTCAAACAATAATTCTAACCCTTTTGCGCTGAAAAACTGCGGCTGTACGGGTATCAATACCTTGTCTGCGGCGTTAAGCGCGTTGATTGTTACAAAGTTAAGCGACGGCATTGTGTCAATGAAAATATAGTCATAGTCATTTTTTATATAGTTTATCAGGTTTTTTAAGATATTTTCGCGGCTGATGGCGTTAAGCAGTATATTTTCGACGTTCGCCAGTTTTATACTCGACGGAATAAAATCTAAGTTCTGACTTTGTAATATATATTTGCGCTTATTCAATAATTCAGATTTTGATACATTCAGCCTAACGTCGATAATCTCCTGTATAATATCAGGCATAGTCACCGGAAGTTCGTCCGGCTGTTGACAGCCGAGAGCCATTGTCATGTTCGCTTGCGGGTCGCAGTCTATGAGGCACACTTTTTTGCCCTGTTTTGCGAGTGAAGCTCCGAGATTAAGTGTGAGCGTGGTTTTGCCAACGCCGCCTTTCTGATTGCTGATTGCATAAATTTTACACATAATTTTTTCCTCCAACATTTTAAATTATTTTTATTTTTTGTGAAAAACGCTTGATTTCTTCGGAGGAATATGCTATAATATATATGATAAATTATATTCAGCATTATCCTCTGACCGCCTCAACGCTTGCTACGTTGTACGGTCATTTTTCTTTAAGACTTTTCCTATTTCAGAATTTGCCCGTTGTTTAACGATATTTCCTTGAATTTTGTAATAATATATAGCCTCCTTTCCGCATTATTTTTCGTTCTGTTAAGTTTATAGCCGGATTTTTAGGCATAAAAAAACAGGGACAAATCAAAGAACCTTGAATTTATCAGGTTTTTTTGGATTTGTCCCTATTATATAATTATCTCACGCGTATTATTTAAAATATCAGAACAACCGCGACGAATATATAAACGCGTGGTGGCGGCTGATAAACTGGGCAGAAGTCGAACGCCGGTTAATTTACGCGGTTCAGGCGAAAATAATGCTGGATATGGAAAAATAAATTTGTGTAGGGTCGGGCTTCCATGCCCGACCGTTTTTTTGTATGTTTTAGCGGTGCGGCATGGACGGCGTGCTACAATGTACCACATGTGATATTGATTAAATCCGCGGTGCGGCATGGAAGCCGCACCCTACAACCTGTCAAATTCACGCCTTCGCCTGTTGTGAATCCGGCGAAACGCACATAAATTCGAGCGGATTGCCGTCGGGGTCATTGCACCAGCACTGCGAATTGCCGTCTTTGCCCACTGACGGCCCTGATGTTATTTCCACGCCTTTGGATTTTAAAAAGTCCGCGACTGCATGAATATCGCTTACCCGTAAGCAGATATGATGATACCGGTTATTCCCGTTTTTTACATGCTCCGGCGTTGCGTAGAAAAATTCAACGAAGCTGTTATCCGCGAGTTTTATATATTCAATCCACGGTTCATCTTTATCATTTTTTAACGTGAACGCGTGTTTAAATTCTAACTTCCCGCAGTAAAATTCAAGCATTTGCGCCATTTGCGCCGTATGATAACCGTTATGCGCGATACCTAAAACAAGATTTTTCATGTGTTAAACCCTCACTTTTTTTATTTAAATATTATAAATATAATAAACTATGTCATATTCTTTTCCGCCAATCGTCCGCGTTTCGATTTTCTCGCAGGCAAAACCGAAATTTAAATAAATCTGATTCACTTTTTCATTTTTCGGGTCAGTGTCGAGCCGCAAACTTTTTATATTATTTTCCCGGCATTTTTGAACGGCGTAATCCATTAAATCTTTTGATAAGTTGCGCCCCGACGCAAAACGCTTGACGGCGAATCTTCTTAAAAATAAAGATTCGCCTTTTTCTATTTTCTCTTTATCAGCCCAGAAAAACGGCGGAGAATCCACAAGAGCCATACAGCCCGCCGGTTCATTATTTAAATAAGCGATATGAAAATCCCCCGGCGCAAACTCCCGCGACAGCCCTTCTTCCCATGAAACGCGCTCTTTTGACCAGATATTAAAATTTTTCACAGCATCAAGCAATATATCCTCGATTATTTTAATATCTTTTTCGCCCGCCTGTTTTATTTTTATCTCACGATTCATTCACAGTCACCGTTTTAATTTTTTGTTCAATCTCCGGCATATCGCGGTCATCTCTTTCACTCTCAACAATTTTATCAACAACGTCCATACCTGTTAAAACTTTTCCAAATGCCGCGTATTGCTTATCCAAATGCGGCGCGGCTTTTACCATGATAAAAAACTGCGAGCCCGCCGAATCCGGGTCTTTTGTCCGCGCCATGCTCATAACGCCGCGCTCATGCTTTAAATCATTCGGCACGCCGTTTGACGAGAACTCGCCTTTAATCGTATACCCCGGGCCGCCCGTTCCCGAACCCTCCGGGCAGCCGCCCTGAATCATAAACCCCGGGATAACCCGGTGAAAAATCAGCCCGTCGTAAAATTTCTCGTTAATCAGCTTGACAAAATTATCGACTGTCACCGGCGCAATATCCGGGTATAATTCAGCCGTGATAACCCCGCCGTTTTCCATGTTTATTGCTATATTAATTGCCATAAAAAAATCCTCCGTTTTTATA
>Ga0082212_10004353_pt1 | contig 19639 bp, 15 predicted proteins | sample TergutNt197P3_FD_71548 | JGI IMG/M metagenome (GOLD analysis project Ga0082212, IMG submission 71548) | Neocapritermes taracua P3 segment gut microbial communities from Petit-Saut dam, French Guiana - Nt197 P3 | ecosystem: Host-associated > Arthropoda: Insects > Digestive system > Gut ... | reverse complement strand
TATTTGCGATAAAGTGGGGATTAAAAACGCTTGGGGATACGACCTCAATGCCGGCTGCTCCGGTTTCCTCTTTGCCTATTCCACCATAGACGCCTTTGTCCGGAGTGGACGAATCCGCAAAGCAATTTTGGTGGCAGGCGAAAAGATGTCCTCTATAGTAAACTATAAAGACCGTGCCACTTGCCCCCTCTTTGGAGATGCAGCCGTTGCCATGTTGATTGAACCCACCACACTCCCCGATGTCGGACTGCTTGATTACGAAAACCATGTGGACGGAGTGGGGCGCAAATATCTCTTCCAAAAGTCGGGTGGTTCATGCTATCCCCCCACAGAGATGACAGTTAAACGGCGGGAACACTTTATTCATCAGGAGGGGCAGCAGGTCTTTAAATTTGCCGTTACCAATATGGCAAATGTAGCCGAATCGATGATGAAAAAGCACAACCTCACAGTCGATGATATTGCCTATCTCATTCCCCATCAAGCAAATTTACGTATCATAGACGCCACGGGAAACCGTATGGGGCTTCCCGCAGAGAAGGTATTGATCAATATTGAGCGTTACGGAAATACTTCTGCTGTGTCCATCCCGTTGGTATTGTGGGAAAACGAAACTAAATTTAAGAGAGGAGACACCCTGATATTCGCTGCTTTTGGCGCCGGATTTACTTGGGGTGCCATGTATTATAAATGGGCGTACTAACGCACAAATATGCCATCTTTGGCCCTATAGTTCAAGGGATAGAACGGAAGTTTCCTAAACTTCAAATTCCAGTTCGAGTCTGGGTGGGGCTACAAAATATACTCCAATGACCAAGCATCCCATTTCTCGAACCGGAATGAAAGTTACTCCGCAGCGGGTGGCTGTATATGAGGCGTTAAAGTATTTAGGACACGCTTCTGCGGATGAAATTATCCGCAAAATTCAGGAGACATCTCCCTATATATCTCCGGCGACTATCTACAATACGTTGGAGAAATTTGTTCAGGAGAAGATGATTTCTCGTATTCCCACTGATGGGAATAAGACGTTTTTTGATATTACTGAGCCGTCCCACGTTCATTTGGTTTCGGAAGACCACACTAAGGTGTGCGATTTGGATGACCCCGAATTGCATCGCATGATTGAAGAGTATCTTTTTGGCTTGACTATCCCCAAGTTTAAACTCAGTCGGATACAGGTTAATTTGGTAGGATTGTTTGATAATCAAAATAATAACTGATCACTGAAATCTCGCCCTCACATCGCCGTCTTTGGTTGCCGCAACAGCGGTAAAAGTTCTATGGTCAATGCCCTCACCGGGCAGCAGGTTGCGATTGTGTCCGATGTTCCGGGAACTACTACTGACCCTGTGCGTAAGACAATGGAACTAAATGGAGTAGGGGCGGTGGTGCTTATCGATACCGCCGGAATGGACGATGATGGCGTTTTGGGTAAGCAAAGGGTGGTACGCGCAAAGGCGATTATTCAAGAGGTTGATTTGGTAATACTCCTATTTACCGACAACACCCTTGGTCCTTTTGAGCGGCAATGGATTTCCGAATTTCAGCACTTGTCCCTTCCCTTTATTTTGGTGCACAACAAGTCGGACAAAGTGGCATTGGATAGCGGTGTAGCGCTGGAGTTATCCAAAGAGTTGGCAATAGATGTGTGTGGGTGTTCTGCTAAAAATGGAGACGGAGTTGATCGTTTGCTCGAACTGATTGGGAAGAACATCCTCGCTTTCATTCCTCAAAAAACCTCTCTTTTGGGAAAATTGGTATCCAAAGACCAAGTGGTGGCGCTGGTGTGTCCCATAGACAGCCAAGCGCCTGAAGGACGGCTCATTTTGCCGCAGGTGCAAACCATACGAGACACTCTCGACCATTGTGCCATTGCGGTATCATTGACGGGAGAGTCGTTGCCGGCTTATATGGAGAAGGGAGGGCGCCCCGATTTAGTGATTACCGACAGTCAACTCTTTGGATGGGTGGAGCAGTGGATTCCCGCCCATATTCCCCTCACCAGTTTTAGTGTTTTGCTGGCGCACCACAAAGGACTTTTTTCGCACTTTCTGTCCGGCACACCCCTGTTGAGTCGATTACAGGATGGAGACAGGGTGTTGATATTGGAGAGTTGCACCCACCACGCCACTTGCGAAGATATTGGACGGGTCAAACTTCCCCACCGGATTGGTTCGTTTACAGGTAAAAAAATCTCTTTTGAGGTGGTGGCAGGCTTGGATCCCCTTCCGGAAGCATTGGGTAGTTTTGCTTTGGTCATTCAATGCGGTGGCTGTATGGTAACGCAAAAACAGTTGAGGGCGCGAATAGAGGCTGTGTTGGCAGAGGGCGTTCCCGTTTCCAATTACGGTATGGCGCTCTCCTATATGTCAGGTATATTCGACAGGGCGGTTGCCCCCTTTCTCAATCAGTATGGTTCAAATCACCCATAGTCCCACCAAAGAGGCGTTGGCTGCGTGGTTAGCAGAAACAGACAGCGATAGAATCGGACATTTGATGTATTCAGCCGAAACGGTTAAAAGAGAGTCCATTGGAGACGCCGTTCACTTGCGCGGGCTGATTGAACTCTCCAATATCTGTGTCAAAAACTGTTTGTACTGCGGTATTCGTTGTGCCAATGCCAAAGTGGAGCGGTATGAATTAGCCGAACCTTGGGTGTTAGACGCCGCCGACTTTGCATGGAAGGCGCGTTACGGCTCGTTGGTGATTCAATCGGGAGAGCGCTCTGACCTTGCGTTTGTACATCGAATTGAAAATTTGGTGCAAAAAATCAAGCAGAGAACAAATAACAAATTGGGAATTACCCTATCGTGCGGAGAACAATCGTATGAAACGTATAGAAGATGGTATGAAGCGGGGGCGCATCGTTATCTCTTGAGAATAGAGAGTTCAAACCCGAAACTGTTTGACACACTGCATCCCAACGATGGAAAACACAGATACAAAACCCGATTGCGGGCGCTCTGCGATGTAAAAAAAGCGGGATACCAAACAGGAACGGGGGTAATGATTGGACTCCCGGGACAAACCCTGCTGGATTTGGCGGATGATCTCCTCTTTTTCAAAGAGTTTGATGTGGATATGGTGGGTATGGGTCCCTATTTGGAGCACGAAGACACGCCACTCTATACCTTCCGTCATCAACTGTTGCCGCAAAAAGAACGACTCACCCTTACTTTAAAGATGATTGCCCTCCTGCGCCTGATGATGAAAGACATTAACATTGCGGCAACCACCGCATTGCAGGCAGTTGAGCCGGATGGTCGCGAACGGGCGGTGTTGGCGGGGGCAAACATCATTATGCCCAATATGACCGTTTCGTCTGTACGGAAAAACTATCAGATATACAACAATAAACCGGGGATATACGACGATGCCGAACTCTCCAAATCACACTTGGAAGCAAACCTTGCCAAGATGGGCGTCCGTATTGCATGGGACGAATGGGGAGACTCAAAACACTTTTCCTCGTAAGAATCATTTTAAACCGGTCAAAGCATACTTCACTGCATAATCTTCATATTCAGGGTGAAGGGAATAAAGCGTGTATGAGGCTTCATCCACCGCAAAGTATGAAGGGGCAAGACCCTTAAAGTGGTACCGAATTACGGGCTTCCCTTTTAGGTCATACACCTCTAACGAACAGCCCGCTTGACCGGAATCCAAAAACTCGCCCGCAGAAACACCGTGATACAAAGCATAAAAATATTTCTGTCCCATACAGGCAAACTCATAATGAATGATATTCTGACGGAAATTTTCGGTATTGACCACCACTTTATCTCTTTGAAAGTCATTTTCGGCGACTAAGCGAAGGCGGGTATCCCTGAAAGAGATCCTGTCTTGAAAAAAGTAACAAAATACCACACAAGTTCCATTGGCATAAACACTACCCCGACCTTCGTCGTGGAAGCGGTTGAGTAGTGAAGCATCTCCATATTGCCACTTAGCCTCCACCTCTCCCGGAAAACAATTTTTTCTCCATCAGAAAGCGTCTCCTCACGGGAAAACTTTTTCTCATCAATCCCGGAACGGCATTGAACAACTATCAACGCCGTCAGTAAGGGGAGGACATATTTCATATATATGATTATGATACAAACAAAATTACGAAAAGAGATGGAGTAGCGCCGTAATTCTTTATCATTGTGTCTTGTGTATATATGCGTTCCTCTGTCTAACGTAATAATCTTGGTTAGTTTGGATGTCATTAATCTGGGAAATAACTTCTACCGAAATTTCCGGTCCCCATTTAGGACCATTATTTGATACCCCTTCAATTTTATAACACTCAGGCGAACCGATATGGGATGCCCCCCCTTGATAACCGGCAATCCAAACGGAATCTCCGTGCATTACATACTGCTTTACCATATCGATATTGTCCGGAATCTTCTCAGAGTCCATGCCAACAAGCCGGTTAAAAGAGTACATTCGTCTTCCATTTGGGGGGCAGAATGGCGTAAAATTTCGAGATAACTCTACGTTCAATACAAATGAATCTGAACCTATGGTCAAGATGTCAACTGCCTTAGTCCTTATTTGCACGATTTCATCGTCAATTTTGATCACTTGTCCGCTCATTGGCTCTTCATCAATTTTGATACTATCGTCTGTATCACTACGATTGCAAGAATAAAGCGAGAGTGCAACCAAAATAATAAATAATTTTTTTGTCGTTACGTGTTTGTTTACATTTGAGTTCATATCCATCTGTTTTTGTTTTTGTCGGGTTGGATGTTGTTTCGTGGTGCAAATATACTGTTTTTTCTGATTTCTCCACCGGAAAAATTATGCAATAGCCTCCCAACGTGAATAAGCACTTCCTCAAAATCCACCTCAGTCAATGGATCTGTTGGTTGGGTCTTATTTTCATATTGTTGAGGATTTTGATTCGGCTTTTTTGTAGTGGCAATTAACGACCTTGCCACGATGAGCAACGATATTACGATGAGTGTACCACAAACAATATTTATCAATCTGTTTTTCATAATGATAACTTAGTCGAGTTTGAATTTGTAAAATTTCATGGTTTCTGCCTCTTCATCACAAATAATTTGACTGATATAGTAGGGAGGAATATAGCCCGCTACTTTAAATTGTTTGGGTACCTCTACATCTGCAATCAGTACGCCATCACGGTAGATTTGTAAACCGTCTGAGTCGGTATGCGCCCCTTTTTGGTAACTTCTAAAGGTCATTCCGGTTTCATCTATATATTCCAACCATGTATAGTATCCTTTGCCGGGGATGTCTTCAGCCCAAACTCTGTTAAAATCATCCAAATTTGGCGATGAATTTCCGTAGTTGGTATCCATATTTATACCTTGAAAACCAAACGCTTTGATTGGTTTGAATTTTTCATCAGATACATATATCAAAGAATCTGCCTGATATGAAACATAGAAATGGTTTTTATCGTCTATGTCGTAATTTATCTGAAATAAATGATTGATTTTGCTATGGTTATCAATATAATACTGCGAATATTTCCCTATTGGCTTTTCATTTCCGTTTATTAGATTTGTTTCCATGAGTATATGGGCATTTGTGAAGTAAGTTTTGCTGTGCTCCCATGGATTACAATAATTTGCCTCTGAATAGACGTTATAAAAGTATATATCACCTCTCTTTCTTAATACTTCGGAAAAAGATGTGTACGCCTTTGGGTCTTCAAGGGAACTATCGCTTCCGGAAGCATTTAGTCTAATTCTTTCCCTGTTTTTAAAGTTTTTAAACAAATAGGCATCGTAGGAGTTTCCCATAATAAGCAATTCATTATTTACTACGGTTATACCCGAATGATTTCTAAAAGGTATTTCATCAGGTCCATTGCCCAAACCTAAATGACGATCTAAAATATCTCCTGAATCAGCGATTTCGTAGAGATAACAAAAAAACTGATCCAAAAAATATATGCGGTTTCCATCCACGCCGGAATGACCATTATACGAACATATTTCCATGTCCATAGAAACAGGAACCACCTCTAAGTTCAATGCCGTATATTTGATATTTTCGACATTTGAAATAATATAGCCTGAATGGTTGTTTTCTCCGCATGAGAGAAGTGCAAACGTGCAACACAAGCACATAATCGAAATTAATTTTCTCAGAAACTGTTTAAATTTATGAATCTCAGTCGCAAGCATTGATTCCGGGATTTTTAAAAGCGCCCATTTATCATTACCTCCAGCTCTTTCTTGCTGGAAATTCCTTGATCGTCTGTTATACAAGCCGTAATTACTCCCGTATTGTTGGTATTATACCAGATCACACGAATGGAGTCGTTGGTTTGATGGGTAATAAAGCCGCCCGTTACATGCCATTGAACGGTGGCGTTCCCCAAATTATCCACTTTATAAACGGGCGCAAGGGTCTCTTTTCTTACCGAAGTGTACCCTGTTAACCAATAACCAAAGTAGTGTTGCGACACATTGTCGTAGAGAAAATCGGATAACTCTTGACGAATGACATCCATACCTTCGTTCAGCGTATTGTCGGGTTCAATGCACGGGTCGTGTCCGCCACCCTCAAAAGGAACATATTTTACAGGGACATTAAGCGTTTGTAAACGTTTGTATATTGGTTCGGAGCCATACACCTTCCCAAACCACGTCAACACTCTGTGCAAAAAACCGCCCATCGCGTCCTTAAAGGGTAGTCCCTCATCACAGGGAACCACATTATCCGCCGTTCCATGGAACAACAGTGTTGGAATGTGGTTGTCAATTATTTTCAAGTCAGTAACGCCCCCCCACATGGAGATCACTCCCCTCACTTTTATGTCAGCCACCAAATCATTCCCCGAATCGTCCAATCCGCCCAAATCTTCCCGTAATCTCAAAAATCCTCTGTCTGCCGAAGAGAATACCTCGTGGGGCTCCATAAAAGAGGTAGTGAGCGCCACGATTCCTCCCGCACTGCTGCCGGCAAGATAGATCTGCTCCGGATCAATTCCGTAAAGATCTTTATGGTGTATCAGGTAGCGTAACGCAGCCCTGGCATCCTGCACCTCACGATAGATGGTTCTTTCGATGGCGCCCACCGATATGGAGGTTCCCAAACGGTAATTGATGGAGGCTAATACAAAACCCTTCTTTACCACCTCATTGGTGATGACCTGCTGTATGGTATTCTCCTTATCCCCAAAAAAGAAAGCGCCCCCATGGATAAAGAGCAAAAGAGGTCTCTTCTTTATGTTGTCATTTTGAGGTTGATAAATATCGAGAAGCAACGGTAGGTCTTCCTGATCTCTCTTAAACTGGAACCCATTGTACTGCATTGATGTGCTAAACATCTCCTTAAACCACGCGCTGTAGTCATCTTTGGAGAGGTAATCGCTCGGTTTAGAGGTGTAGTAGCCAAACGCAGAGCCGAATTGTACATTTTTTTCGACAACAATGTTCTCAAATACAGGATCTTTGTAACGCTCAAGACAAGTCGGCTTTTCTGGAACCCTTCCATGAGGGGATAACCGAATTTTTTGCTTCATGCACCCTAATGCACCCATTTCGGGCACCGTAAGCACGATTGCTTTCGCCAATTTTTTCACCCTTATCTTTCCGGCATGTCTTTCATCTCCGCAAAAAAAAGCCGTTGCCCCCATTGAATCCACCGTAAAAGAGACCACATCCGCAACTGCCTGATGGTCGTCTATTAGACAAATCCCCTCCATCTTCGTTGCGTCCATTCGAATAAGATAGAGCGCCTTCCCCTCTTTGGTCTTTCCTGTAAGAACCGTACCCTGCGGAAAAAGAGCATAGTCATAACCTCTTGTGAATATATTTTTGATGCCGCATGAAGAGAAGAGCGTAGCCATAAGAGTAAGAATGGTAAATATCTTTTTCATTCTTGATCAATATATTCAACGTACCCTGACATAAACCGTCCCTATAATTTTTGCGCAAAAGTACACAAAAAAATCCAGATCCATGTTCATATTTTATATTACCTTTGTGCACAAATTCGATGTTTTATGACCCGACTTGCCGTCTTTCCCGGTTCGTTTGACCCGTTCACTCTGGGACACTTAGATGTTCTCCATTCTGCGCTTCGCCTCTTTGACGGCGTTACGGTGGCAGTGGGTTACAATACCCAAAAAACGGGACTCTTCTCTCCCGAAGCACGTGTGGAGATGATTCAAACAGCGGTGAAAGAGTTACAGAATGTATCTGTGGAGAGTTATTCCGGACTTACGGTCGATTTTTGTAAATCAAAAAATATTTCATTTATAATAAGGGGGTTGCGCACCACAACCGATTTTGAACTGGAGCAGGTGATTGCACAGGCAAACCATAAGATGGCGCCTGAAGTGATTACCGTGTTTATTCCTGCCGGTGCCGAACTCTCCTTTATCTCCTCTACGGTAGTGCGGGACGTGTTGCTCAACGGTGGCAATGTGCAGCGATTTCTCCCCAGTGGAATAGATTTGAATAATTTTATAAATAGATAGTGATGAGGACTTCACGTTATACCCTCCTCACAATGTATATACTGATACTCTGTGGATTCCAACTCAGTGCAGCCGCAAAGGGCGGATACACCATCGTCCTGACCCTGTCGGAAAGCCCGAGCAGCGCAGCAAGCACCAACAAGAGCAATCCTTTGGGCAAAGTATCCCTTGCTTTGCAAACAACAAACAGCGTAGTGATTATCGACTCCCTGCCCACGTTGAAAAAAGGGAGTTATCGCTTTACGGGCAAACAGTCGCTTGCTCCCGGACAATACACATTTATCCAAAACGGAAGACGCCTCTTTAACTTCTTAATATCATCAGAACAACAAGTTAAACTGAAATTTGCCGCCACCATAGAGAACGGGCGCACCACACAAATAGCGGTAGAAGGGGACTCAGAGAATAAAGCCTACATGGAGTTTCAACGCTTTATTCAGGATGCCAATCGCAATCCCAACCTCACCGAAGAGGATGTGCTCAACATCGACCGCTACACCGACAGCATTGCGCTACGCTTTCCCAACACCCTGCTCGCTATTATTGCCAACAACATCTCAAAGCCCCCTCTCCCCCAATATATGGCGCTCCACGATGGCCGCGTGCTAAACACCTCCATCTTGCCCATTCGCATTACAAGTTTCTTTACCAATATCGTTCCCCCTCAACCGGAGTGCGTTATTCCTCAAATCGACTCTATTTTTCTCCTTGCCACCAACACCGCTGTCAAGGAGTGGTGCGGCGAATTCCTATTGAGCACCTTTTTATCCTCAAGCATTATGGGCATGGAGAATGCTGCGGTACATGTCGCAAAAAAGTACCTGAACGGCGAAATAACAGGCGCCGACGACGAATTACTTGCCGAAATTGAGAGTTATGTCTCTTTTAATGAGTGCTCCTTATTGGGAATGACTGCCCCCGAACTGCTCCTGCCTAATGTGGAGGGGCAACCCATCTCCCTCACAAGCATCAAAGCAACCTATACTATTCTCCTCTTTTATGACGAAGATTGCCCTGTATGTCAGGAACAAATTCCCGAAATCAATCAAACATTCAAACAATACAGCACAAAAGGTGTGAGCGTGTATGCTGTTTATACCCAAGATCTCTTTGACGCTTGGCGCACATATTCAACGAATTTGAATCCGGAATGGATTCATGTGTGGGATCCAGACTTCTCTTCGGGATTCCATAAACTCTACAACGTTACCGGAACGCCAAAAATCTATCTCTTAGACCAAAACAAAACGATCATCGGGCGCGGCATTGATGCCCGTGTTCTGCAACAAATTCTATCTTATTATTTAGATTAGAGGCTATTTTATGAATCTCTCTGATGAACAATGAAGCATTTTATTAACACACTTGAGGCAATGGGTGAACTAATCCGAATCAAGGAGTATGTTGACCCTGTTCTTGAAATATCTGAAATCACCGATCGAATTTGTAAACAGCCCGGTGGAGGAAAAGCAATCCTCTTTGAAAACACCGGAACCGCTTTTCCTGTCCTCACCAATATGATGGGTTCTTCTGAGCGTATTGCTGCCGCATTGGGGGTAGAGCATTTGGAGATGATCTCAGAACGAATCAATCGGTTGTTGTCGCAAGTAACGGCTCCTTACAGGGGATGGTTGGAGAAGTGGAACCTTGTCTCTCAACTGAATGAAGCCAAAACATGGCTGCCTAAGAGAAAAAAGGGACCGGGAAAGTGTCAGGAAGTGGTTTTTATGCAGCCCGACCTGCAACGTCTCCCCATATTGAAGTGCTGGCCCCACGACGGCGGGCGTTTTATTACCCTCCCGTTGGTTCATACCCAAGACCCTGAAACAGGAACGCGCAATGTGGGAATGTATCGAATGCAGGTTTTCTCGGTGAATACCACCGCCATTCATTGGCACAAACATAAAACCGGCGCACGTCACTTTGCCTCTTCCCAAAATACCCGCTTCCCTGTGGCTATTTGCCTTGGAGGAGATCCCATTTACTCCTTTTGCGCGGCAGCACCTCTTCCTGATGGATTTGATGAATACCTATTGGCCGGTTTCTTACGAAATAAACCGGTTTCTTTGGTTCCCTGCCTTACCGTTGACCTCTCTGTTCCTGAAGATTGTGACTTTGTTTTGGAGGGCTTTATTGAACCTACAGAAGGATTTGCCACTGAAGGCCCTTTTGGAGATCACACGGGTTTCTATTCGCTGCCGGATCGTTATCCTATCATTCACCTCACCTGCCTTACCCACAAGAAACACGCTATCTATCCCGCTACTGTGGTGGGAGTTCCCCCGCAGGAAGACGTCTATTTTTCAGAGGCGATCGAAAAGATTTTCCTTACTCCTTTTCGACTCTCAGTAGCCCCTGAAGTGGTAGATATTCATTTGCCCATAGAGGGCGTCTCTCACAATTTAGGCATCCTCAAAATTCGTAAAACCTATTCGGGTCAAGCTATTAAGATTGCACATGCCATGTGGGGAGCAGGGCAGATGATGTTTAACAAGATTGCCATTATTGTTGATGACGATATTGACATTCGCGACCGCAAAGCACTCCTGAAGACGCTTCTCATGCATTACCAACCGGTACGGGACACCTTTTTTAGCCGAGGCCCCTTGGATGTGCTTGATCACGCTGCACCCAAGTGCGGTTTTGGCGGAAAGGTGTGTATTGACGCCACTAAAAAGTTCCCGGACGAAGAGTCTGAAATCCCCGTGGACAAAGTTGCTAAGAAAGCCATCTCATTTGTTCATAAAGAAGAAGATAACTCTGATGCGTTGATTGAGGTATTGTTGGACTCTTCCGCGGAGTTGGAAAATGAGTTTGTATGCTACTGGCTGATGGGATGCAATGCCGATCCCATCAGAGATATGCGCATATCGCAGGGAGTGTTGAGAATCGACTCACGCACCAAAATCCCTGGAAATTTAGGTGTTCCAAACCAATGGCCCAACATCGTCACCTCTTCTCCCAACACCATCCGAACCATTGACGACAATTGGCACAACTATTCATTGGGTGATTTCATCCCTTCCCCCTCTTTACAATACACCTCCTTAGTGCGCGGAGAAGGCGCCATTGCTTTCTCCAAAGAGGAGCATGAGACGGAGATCAGGAGGTTAAAGGATTCTATTACCGGAATGATCAAACAGATGAAGAAAGCCACTCCAACGGAGTAGTTTTAGAGGATTATTTGACGATTTTGAAACTTCTCTTACCAAGGGATAAAACTATCCAATAAATGAGCAGCAATACCAGCAGATAGACAGCGCCTCTGCCAATAAAATCTCCGTTCCGCACGTAAAAAGTGAGGTGGTGATTGATGTTCAAATTGCCCCTAAGCCACGCTCTCTCCCACCATTCGCTCTTTTGGATGTAGTCACCCCGTTGGTTGATAAGGGCAGAAATACCTGTATTTGCACTCCTTGCAATACTTCGACGCGTCTCAATCGCGCGCAAGCGGGAGTACGAGAGGTGCTGCTTGTACCCGGGGGTATTTCCCCACCAACCGTCATTGGTAATCACAGACATAAATCCGGCGCCCTTCTTTACATAAGAGGCAAAATATTCACCATAAACCGATTCGTAACAAACCGCGGTGCCAATTGCTTCTCCGTTCCACGGGGAGGGAAAAAGAGATGCTTCGTCTTGAGTTCCAAAACCTCCCATCGTGCCGCCCAAATCAATGATCCATCCGCTGACAAACTTCAGGTATTTTGTAAAGGGCATCTTTTCTGAGCCAATTACCAATTTTGACTTGTGGTAGACATAAGGAGGCGCTCCTTCAGTGAGTTGCATGGCGCTATTAAATCTATCATACCACCCATGGGGCATCCTTCTTGCCGTCTCAGAGGGAGGCGTTTCACCGGAAGGATAGAAATACGTTGATACAGCGCCCACCACAAAGGCTACATGAGGGTGGAGTGTCAAAAATTGAACCACTCTCCCCACAGAAGCATTTTGCATGATTACATTTTCCACAACATCTTCAATAACGGTTTCAGGAGAAAAAATATATCGCGTAGCATGTGTAACTGCCTCGGTAGCAAGCCCAAGCAGTTTATTGTCCTGATCCTCCTGAGTCAAATAATTTGCTCCACTCCTGAATTTTTCCTGATACGGATCAATATTAGGCTGAAGAACAACCACTTCAATTGGGTTTTCAGTTTCGTGATAGGTGTAATATCTAAAGAGCGATATGCCAACGGGCAATGTCAAAAGAGTCAATAATAAAGCGCCCAAGTAACGACGACTCGCCACTGTCTCAGGTCTGTATTTTAACCACGTGAAAGATACTATATTCACCAAAAATACCCACAATGAACCACCCAGCACACCGGTATATTCATACCACTGTATAAGGAGTATTGTCTCTGCAAATCCATTCCCTAACACCAACCAGGGCCACGAAGCCTCCACATTAAAATAGAAATACTCCCACGTTATCCACAAAACGGTCAAAAAGAGGTATCCGATATTGGCGCCAACTTTTCTCTTAACCCATCGGAACAGGGCAAATAGCAAAAACATTTGAAACGAATTGCCAATTACGGCAACAACACCACCCCACAAGGTGGCTTTACAAATCCAATATGTGGTGAAAAGATTCCACAGGAGGAAGGTGAGCGCATAGTACTTCCAACATCCCTTTGCCTTTTGCTCTGTAAAATCATGTTCAATCCAAAAAATTGGAATCCAAGCGATTAGTAATAACCATCCACAATAGGGGAGTAGCCATGGAACGGAAAAAAGCGTGGCACTTAAAACGGATAATCCTAATAATTTGAGCGTAGAGCGATTCATATACAAATCATTAAAAGTGTCAAAGGTAGGGAATAATCTCTTAATATCGCATTTTTTCATAGAAACTGTTTAAATTTGCGGATTATTTAGGAGATTATTATTCTATGAATGATGTGGTGATGTCTTTTTTGCAGGGAGTTCTCGTGGGGTTAGGCGCATCTATCCCGTTGGGCCCCGTGGGCGTGTTGTGTGTACAGCGTACACTCAGCAAGGGGCGCATTTCGGGATTCATCTCCGGAATGGGCGCCGCCATTGTGGACACTTTCTATGCCGCCCTTGCCGTCATTGGCCTTGCCTACATTCATGGAGTGATCAAAGCGCACGAAGGGCACTTTCTCTGCTTTGGAGGAGTGCTCGTTATCTTTATCGGACTCAAAATCTATCTCACCAATCCCGTAAAACAGATTCGCCAAACCAACACAAAAAAGCACCATATCGAAGATTTTATCTCTGTGATCATCCTCACTATTTCCAATCCGGCGGCGCTCTTTCTGATCTTGGGGCTTTTTGCCCTTGTGGGATTGAATATCAACTCCGACTCCGGCTCTGTTACCATAAGCACAGTGCTGTGGGGCGTCTTTGTGGGGGCAGGCGTATGGTGGTACTCCCTGAGTACAGGCATCAGTCTTTTTAGAAAAAAATTTAGACTCAAACAGTTATGGATGATCAACCGTGTCTCCGGCATCGTGATCATGGCGCTGGGTTTGATCTCTACCCTCAAAGGAGTATGGATATTTCTTTCCCCATTCCTGAAACACTAAGATTTTTTTCTACCTTTGCACGTGAAATTTCGGGGGTGTTTTGGTTTTGACAGCAGAGGGAGTCGGAAAGTAAGCATGTCGAGCGTGGTGTTTTTGCTCGTAAATCTCAGAACTCAAGCCATAACAGGCAACAACAACTATGCACTCGCAGCGTAGTCTATCCTCACGGTTAGCCGCTTAATCTTCCTCAACCAGGTTGAGGAGGACGAGTATCCCGCCTCGCTTTAGCCTATTGGGCGCGGCATTTGGGGTATCATACACAAAGGGCTGAGTTGCGTCGATTCCGCTACCGCGCAGCAAGAAAATAGCGGATAAGGAGTAGATAACCTGCCTGCGGGTGGTTTACCCCTGACAACCAAACACAGGATAAGCATGTAGAAACCTTTTGGATAGTCTGTTTGGACGGCGGTTCGAGTCCGCCCACCTCCACAAGGAGTATTTCAAGACCGTAAGTTCAATTAGCAAATGAAACTTTAGGTAGAAAATAATCTGTTCAAAAAGTGGCAAAGTACAGGATTTTGCCACTTTTTGAACAGATTCTTGGAAGGAATGGCGATGTTATTTCTCAAATCCAAGTAAGTTTCACGTTACTCTCTTTTCCCTCCACGGGAATGTCAAAAACCCAATTTTCATATTTATCGCGCTTGGAGGGGATATTTTTTCCGTTTACACTAAGTTTGGGATTTCGCGCTCCTTTGGCTGCATCAAAAGTAAGGCGGGTAGTGTGTTTGTCTCCGGTAGCGTTCACAAGTTTAAGTTCCATGCTTTTCCAATCTTTGGAAACAATAACCGGCTGGTCGGCAGACCAGTTGTCTCTATTCAACTCCACCCCCACACGGATCTTGTCATTCACGATACGAAAGCGGGTACGCACTCCATCTTCACAATAAACAGCAAACCGGCTCCGCTCCTCACTCATTTTTCCGCCATATACAGTCCATCCAAAGATGGGATCGTCCACTAACATAGTAGCGGCGGTGCGGGTAATGGCGCACAGACCCAAATCACCCTCCATGTCGTATCTCCACGCACCGCGCGGGTCGCCGGCTCCTCCCCAGTTGGCCATGCCGCCGAACTTGTACGAGATGAAGGCCTGTCCAATGGCTCCGTCATTCTCTTTGCCCGGAAACCAGTAGCCATAGTTTGACTCCGGAGTGCCGCTGTTCACCAAACCGTAAGGCCCCAGGTGTCCCGCATACCCAAGCCGTATCCATTCATACGGGTCATCGGCATAGCGATAGCCGTAATCTATGATGGGAGTACTCCCCATCCGCGCCATATAACTCATGCTGGCGTCCCCTCCCAATTTGTACCACTGTTTTTCAAGGTATCCTCGTGTAGCGAGGGCGGCATAGAGCTGACGCTCCATAAAGTCTCTCGCGGCAGACCTGGTGACTACCGGATGGGAATACCATTTTCCTTCGTTACGGTCATACCACAGGTTTTCATCGGGTTTCATGTCGATCTGTACACCGTATTTTGCAAGGTAATAGGTCGATTCAAAGGCTGTTCTGTCTGTGACCATTTCCGATCTGTAAGGGTATGGATCATCGTAAATAAAGTATTTTGCTTTTCTTTCCCATTCGAGCCGCAATTTTGCGGCTTTCTCTTTTAATCCCTTTGACTCCAATTCATCTATAAGATCAACCTTAACCAACTCGTTGTACATCCCCCATTTGTAAGGTTCATAATACTCCCCGAGGAATTCTGTGGGATAGACATAGTGCGCCAAAGCCGTTTGGTAGGCTGTTTCCAAATATTGTTCGGCTGTCATGAAGGAGCACTTTTCGGGATAGTATTTGGCAATCTGATACATGTGCCACCACATCATGGTCATGTGTGCATAATCAAAGGTGCGCCACGCGCGGGTTACATTTAACTTCTGTACCGTCTGGGTCAGACGCAAGTTATGATTCCGGTTGATAAACCAGTTGGGCGTACCATAGATGGCGTAGGGATAGGGAGTCTCTTTATCGGTACGTTGCAATCCGCCCCACACAAAATTTTTCAAGTGATACTCCAAAGAGGCAATCTCGGCATCGTCGGGAAAGACCACATTCTTGGAGGCAAGAAAAGCCGCCTTTCCCAATATCGGGTCATCGCAGGTGAGAACGTAGGGCGATGATTCATCATATATATCGGGATTGTCCGGTCCGCGCAACTCTTTGCTCCTCATATCATAGATGCTATACAATCCGTTATACCATTTGGTGGGGTCGCGGTGCTGCTGGCTGTTCACCAAAAATGAACTCCTCTTCTTGTTCAATGTTTCAAGCGGTTCGCAGGAGAAAAACTCAAGGAAGGTTTTGCGGCCGCCATCAAACTTGACGGTGAGCAGATTCTCTCCCAACTTACGGAATTCCACTTCGTAAATATGGGTGTTATCTCCCTTTTTACCGATGTACTTTACCGTGGTTTGCGCCGGAAATTCGGCTTCAACGGCGTCAATGGAGCAGAGTGTTTTTAGCGAGAACTTGGCCTTTTGTCCCATGGGAACCGTCATGCCCGGAATCACATCAATGTCTATGGAGCGGGTGGCAAAAAGGATCTCTTTCATTTGCGGATAGGAGTCGGCTATATGCAAAGTGAGTCCGCAGGTAAGTTTCTCCTTTCCAGATCCGGAGGGTTGCAGCCATGTACGGGTATGCTCCTGACGCCACGTCCCACGCTTTTCATCTCCTCCGGTTTTGCCGGAAAAGATATAGAATCGGGAATTGTCGAAATACTCTAATTTGGTGCCGGGATCAACCGTCAGCATGTAGTAGGGCGCTTCGCCGCTCAAACGGGTATAGTAGGTAAAGGAGGCATCCCCCGCAATAAACGCGTGTCTGAAAAAACCCTGTTCAAAAATGGCCATCCGATCTGATCCGGATACCCTGCGCGTGGGGAAGGTAAAGGCTATATCGCCGATTTCAAGGGGGAACTCGGACTTGTTCACAAGTTCAATACTCCAGTGAATCCGGTCTCCGTCAAGGCGGAAGGTCTGATTCAGTTCCAATACGTTACCCATACTGACATCGTGGTACGAAATGGTCCGGGCGCTTTCGTTCACTTTCATCACTCTTGCGGGCGATACGGCGTTCTGATTGACCCTGATCCAAATACTGTTTTGGGGTTTATAGGCTACATAGACGCCACCGATCTCTCCTCCAAGGAGGTTGGCGTGGTATGGATCTTTCACGCTCTCGATGGCGTGCACCCCTCTTGCGTTATACTCAATTTTCCAGTGTGCATTTTCCATTCGGGAAGATGGAAGGGGTGGCAGTGGCGCTGCTGCTCCCTGCTGCGCAGAGAGAGAAGGAGACATCAGGAGAACTGATGCTATGGTAAGGAATAAAATACGTTTCATCTCTTTTCTTTTTTAATTAGTTACTGACCATCCACTATCTCGTGCAATGCCGGCGTTGGCGCCTGCCGCAGGGTTATTTGAAATATCCACAACCTTTCCGCCGTTGGGTACATTGGCGTGCAAAGACCTCAGGAAATTTTCCATTTCATTTCGGTTGAGCTTATTGTTGTCTATAAAGAAACTTTTGATAGCCCTGTTTTTACTCACGTTCAAATTTGTGATTTGATTATTGCTGCACCGGATATGCCCCAGCCATTCGATTTGACTTACATCAAAGGTCGTCAAAAGGTTGTCTGAGCAGGTCAAATGTCTCAAATCCGTATTGTTACCCAAGTTCAAAGAGGTGATTTTATTTCTGCTGCAATCCAGAACGCTTAGAGTGGTAATCTTTGTCACATCCAAATTAGTGATTCCCATGTTCTGACAAACCAAGCCCCTGATGTTCTCTCCCGTGATGGTAACGGTGCGGGGAGTGGCATTTGAATAGTTGTGAGAGAAAGGGGTGATGGCAAATTGGAGTGTATATGTTTCCACCCGCGTTCCATCACCCCAGTCAATAGTTGCCTGCCCGGTACCGGACAAGCCAATGATTGCCTTACCGGCATACTGTATGTTCAGGGTTACCTGCCCTGAGGCCCCAACGGGAGTGGCGGCAAAGAGCGCCACTGACGTGAATAAGGCAAATAGAAAGAATTTTTTTTTCATATTGTTTATTAATTTAATTTTTTATCATATTAGGAGGAATCGTTGTCCCGGAATGCGGATTTTGATCGTTAGTAGGGCTTAACGCCGTATTGTAAATAAACTCTCGTTGAGGGATTTGGAAAAAGTTTTTATAGTCATTCCACGCACGATTGAACTTCAAGGGGTGGTCGTCTCCCCGTATCATATCTCTCTGTGTTCGGAGCAGGTCAAAGAAGAGGTGGCCTTCGGCATACAACTCGCGACGTCTCTCCAGCAAGATTTCGTCGATTAGATCATTCCCTGAAAGACCTGTAAATGATAACGATAAAGTGGTGGAAGCATTGCGTTTCTCTCGCAATTGATTCAACAAAACAAGCGCTTCCGCATCTTTTCCCAAACGTGCTTTTGCTTCCGCTTCAACTAACCACATATCGGCGGCACGCATAAGATTTAGTGAACTATAAAAGGTCAAATCTGTTGTTGCAACTGTTGTTCCGGAAGCATTCGAAAAGAAGTCATAGATTTCATCGGGAGTAAGCCCCGGTTTATCACCAGTATAGTTGGGATTTATTTTTCGTATGTTCCCATGAATGCTTATAAATGGCCCTGTAAAAAATTCGGAGTGTTTGTTGGAAGTCCAAAGATTTCCTGTCTTTCCCTCAGCGGCCTGCTGAGCGGGAGTTAAACCGTTATACCTATTGTCTAATCTTTCCCAGAACTGTGAAAAACGGACGTCATAGGTCTCATATAAATCCATAAGGTCATAACTTACATGCACTTGGTCAATAATAGATCTTGGTGTACGATTCAAATTTGCCCATCCTGCGGTAGGAACTAAGGAACCTAAATTTTGCGCAGGTGTTTGAGGAAGATGCCACATCCATTCTCGGTTATTCTCATCGCCGACTGCCTTGTTCAAGGAAAATCCTTTTAGATAATCAGACGGTTCCATCAAAGCATAACCTTGACGGGCGGCATTGGCCATGTTTTCGGCAACAGCCCATTCGTGGGTTACCAACGAAACTTTTGCCAACATAGCCTGAGCAATGTTCTTATTTATCCGATAGTTACTCTTTTGACCTGTTCCTGCAACATCCACAGCTGTTAATAAGGAAATGGCGTCGTTAAGGTCTTTACGGATTTGATCGTAAACTTCCTGCGTGGAAGCGCGCGGATAGTGATACTTGGAATCAAAGGGAGAGTCCCAAGCCTCAATAATCAGCAGCACATTCTTCAAGTTTTCGTACCCGAAGTAGGTTTGTTGATAACATTGAGCCAACCAAAAAAAAGCGTAAGATCGCAAAGCCAACGCTTCTCCCTTCACGTGATTTCGTTCTATTTGATTGGTTCCCAGTGCATCATCAATTTTGTCAAGTACAATATTTGCCTGACGAATAATGTTGTAAAAATAGTTCCACATCTCGTTGGCGTACGTGACAGTTAAATTGTCTAAATCTTGATAACAAACGTAGTAATTATAGCCGGCTTGGTTGTAGGCGGACAAATCCATGCAGCGTTCATCGGTACCCATTTGGTAGCCAACTAAACCTGCGCCGACAACGAAACCTTGTTCATAATTCATGAAGCTTTTGT
>Ga0082212_10004352_pt1 | contig 19641 bp, 16 predicted proteins | sample TergutNt197P3_FD_71548 | JGI IMG/M metagenome (GOLD analysis project Ga0082212, IMG submission 71548) | Neocapritermes taracua P3 segment gut microbial communities from Petit-Saut dam, French Guiana - Nt197 P3 | ecosystem: Host-associated > Arthropoda: Insects > Digestive system > Gut ... | reverse complement strand
TTTAATTGTTTAATCTTACCTGTTGAATATTATACTTATCAGTAATAATAGTCATACTTATTTTATTAAAAGTAACAAAAAAATATTTTTTTTTATTATAATGATAAATATTTAATTTTTTTTTATTATATTTGTTTTAAGTTAATTTGATTTTTTTTAATTTATTATATAAAGGTGATGATATGAGAAAAATATTTTCTATTTCATTCTTACTAACAATAGTTTTATCAACATTTATTAACGCACAACCTTATAGCGTTAATGATATGTCTGTTCTTTCATATAAACACGATTCAACAATGAAAGGACTTCCAAAACGAACTAATTTTTTTGGTAGTTTTGCTAATTCTATTAACTTTGGTGGCATATCACCAAAGGCAGTCGTAACAAATACTTGTGCATACGACATCCAGATGTGTCCTATAGACCCTAACTCGCCAATGGCGAGATTAACAGAATTTACTACTTCTAATAGTATGGTAGGGTCTGCATTAACAACAACTTTAGGAGGCGGAACTTATTGGTTCTTTAACGATAGTTTATATCCGAGATTAAGGAATATGCCTTCAGAATTACCGGGTTATGTTGGTGCTTCGCCTGTGTTTTTACACGTAACAAGTGCCACCGATTATGATACTTATAAAAATGTTAGACATTGTTTTTATGTATCTAATAAAAATAATGTTAAATGGAGAAGCACAAACGGACGTGTTACAATTAAAAATTCAACTGATAACACTACGGGTGCAGTTAGATTAGAAAGTACAGGTTGGGACACTTTAGTTGCATATTATACTGTAACAGGAGCAGATACTCTTAAATTTCCTTCTAAAGAAATTACTAAAATAGTTCCAATTTATATTACTGATATTAATAATTTTTGCTTCGCAGAAGAATATACTTTGACATTATTAGTTCAGCCAACAGGCACGGGATATGTAGATGGTGCAGGCACATATTTGGAAGGCACAAAAATTCCAATAGAAGCCACACCTGAACATTGTTATGAATTCCTTCATTGGATAAACAACAAAGGAGATATAATAAGCAACTTACAAGAAGAAGTTATTACTTTAGAATCTGACTCTACACTTATAGCAGTATTTGAAAGAGCCACATATACTGTATCAGCAATGCCTGAACCCGCAACGGCAGGAACAATAATGGGAATGGGTGTGTATCCTTGCGATACAACTATAAATCTAATAGCAACAGTTAACGATACTTGTTATAAGTTCTCATATTGGCAAAACCTCAATACTTATGAAGTATCTTATGAAGATACAATAAGCGTTTATATTGATAACTATCTGTCATTTATTGCTCATTTTGTCATATCTGATACGTTTAATTTAGAATTGAAATCAGACCCATTAGGAGCAAATGTTATTTTAACAGGTGAAGGTGATTACCCTAAATGTAGCGAAAATCTTCAAATCCAAGCAAAACCTAATGATAATTGCACAATATTTAAATATTGGACTAATGAAAATGGCGATATAATTACAACGCAAAATCCTTACAATGTCAATCTATTTTCTGATAGTGTATTAATAGCAAATTTTAATGCATCGGGCTTTAAGGTTAAATTAACTCCATCTCCACTTGATGGCGGAACAGTTAATGGTAAAACTTCTCTTGATACTATTGTATGCGATGATAAAATGGTTATTGAAGCAGTTGCCAATGCAGATTTTTGGTTCTATCGCTGGGTAGACGCTACTACAGGAAATGTTATTTCGTTATTTGCAAAAGATACTGTAGAAGTGAATTCTAATATAGACCTGATAGCAGAATTTTTAAAAGAACCTGTTGTTAGAGTCATATTGGATAGCAAACCAACAGGGGCAGGTGCACTTACAGGCGATGGAAGTTATACCAAAGGCACAGAAGTAACTATAAGAGCCACTCCTATTGCTGATTGTTCTTTATTCAGATATTGGGAAGATAATGCAGGAAAAATAATATCTAATGAAAGTGAATATACATTTACTCCTGAAACAGATACTATGTTAATAGCGGTATTTGAAATAGAAGAGTTTGTTGTTACAATCTATGCTGATTCAACATTTATGGGATATATAACAGGTGGTGCAACAGGATTGCATAATTGTGGAACTGTATTAACTCTAAAAGCAATAAGTTATGACTCTGATTTTTATTCTTTTGATAGTTGGAGAGAAGGAACTGTAGATGGACCAATATTAAGTGTTAATCCAGAAATAAGTATTACAATCGTAAGTACTACTACTGTTATTGCAAAGTTTGACCATGTAGGCATATTAGAAGATGATATATACGATATTACGATAGTTCCAAATCCGACAGACAATGATTTTAATATTATATTTGATAACATTGACGAGCAATTTATTTCTATATCATTAATAGATATAACGGGTGCAAATATTCTTGACATCTACGATGGAGTTGCTGCTGTGGGAAAACAAACATATAAAGTAAATACAACGTTTAAGTTAGCAAGCGGTTCATACTTTGTTAAGTTTATTATTAACGGGAAAGTAGCATTTAGATCATTAATGATTAAATAAATCATTTTGGTTATACATTAAAACAAGGACTAACAGTAGTTTTCGCTGTTAGTCCTTTTATTTTTTTTATCATAAAAAATAAAAGGACGGGTTATGAACAAAATTATATATTGTTATTATATATTTCTTTATTATTTTGTATTTTGAAAAAATATACTATAAAAAAATAAAATATTTTTACTATATTTGTATTTAAAAAAATTAATTCATAGATAATATATGTCATTTACAATATCACCGATAGCTGAGCCATATAAAATAAAAATGGTAGAGCCTGTAAAAATAACTACAAGAGAGTTTAGAGAAAATGCTGCTAAAGAAGCAGGATATAATACTTTCTTGCTTCGTAGCGAAGATGTATATATAGACCTATTGACTGACTCTGGCACTAATGCAATGAGTGAATATCAATGGGCAGGTATAATGCTTGGCGATGAAGCATATGCAGGAAGTAAAAATTATTACTTTTTAGAAAGTGCAATGCGAGAATGTTTTGGATACAAACATTTAGTTCCTGCCCATCAAGGTAGAGGTGCAGAACATTTGGTATCAAGAGCACTAATAAAACCAGGACAATGGGTGCCTGGAAATATGTATTTTACAACAACTCGTCAGCACCAAGAGTTACAAGGCGGACGTTTTGTTGATGTAATTGTAGATGCAGCCCACGACCCTAATGATGAAAGTCCATTCAAGGGTAATGTTGATTTGGTTAAATTTGAAAAAGTAATCAAAGAAAAAGGTGCTGAAAATATTGCTTATATCACCATTGGTGTGACAGTAAATCTTGCTGGCGGTCAGCCCGTATCTATGCAAAACTTACGTGAAGTAGGCGAACTTGCTCATAAGCACAACATCAAAGTTATACTTGATGCCACAAGAGCAATGGAAAACGCCTATTATATCAAAACAAGAGAAAAGGGCTACGAAAATAAATCTGTAAAAGAAATTTTACGAGAAATGTGTTCCCACACAGATGCCGCAACTTGTTCAGGTAAAAAAGATTTTCATACAAATATAGGCGGATTTGCTGCTTGCAACGATGACGATTTTGCACAAAATATGCGTTCAAATGTTGTAGTGTATGAAGGATTACAGACCTACGGAGGTATGGCAGGTCGTGATATGGAAGCAATGGCACGTGGTATGTTGGAAGCGTGTGAAGACCATATTATGAAACATCGTATCGCCCAAAGTGAATATTTGTGGAACAAATTAGATAAAGAAGGTATTCCATTAGTTAGACCTTGTGGTGGACACGGAGTTTTTGTTGATGCACGAGCATTTTATCCTCATATTCCGCAAGAACAATATACAGCACAAGCACTTGCTGCTGATATTTATATTCATTCAGGAGTGCGTTCTATGGAACGAGGCATCGTTTCCGCAGGCAGAGACAAAGAAACAAGGAAAGAACATAAACCAAAATTAGAAACCATTCGTTTAACTATTCCAAGAAGAGTATATACTCAAAGTCATTTTGATGTAGTGGCAGATTCTATTATTGATTTGTATAAACAAAGAGATAAAGGTCGTGGTTTAAAAATGGTTTATGAACCAGAGGCACTCCGTTTCTTCCAAGCAAGATTCGAAAAATTATAAAAAAGTAATTTCATCACAGAATAACTCCTTCACAAAATAATTGTGATGGAGTTATTTTTATATTAAAAATTAAATAGAATGAACTTTTATTATTTTATTAAAATAATTTCGTATATTTGCATTTTATTTGTATCTGTAATTAAAGTAATTAAAATAATTTATAAGAAACAAATATTTACAACTTAAAGATTATGGAAAGTTTATTTTCACAATTTGGAGTATTTGCTCCACTATTATCAAATGATATCCCGACATCACTATTGGATAAAATCGTAAATACTATTTTTATTTTTTTCAATAATAGTAGTTTTCTTGCTATAGAATTTTTAGGAAACTATGTAATTAATTACATAATGTTTGCAATAATTTTTGTAGCACTGATACTATTAATAAAACCATTATTAAAATTAATTTTTATCACCTTCAGAAAATTAGCAAGCAAAACAAAAAATACTTATGATGACAGAATAGTAAATTATTTTTTAGAAAAAAGAAACTCTTCACTTATATCTTTAGAAGTTGTTATTTCTTTATATCTATCACTAAAAATATTGTGGCTATCGTCACAAGTTCAAAACGTAGTTAATAGTTTGGCAATAATTTTTATTACAATTTTTATTGTTTCTTTGCTAATAGACATCATAAAATATGCAATTAGTTCCAAATATAGTTCAGAAAGTGACCCAAGAGCCAACTCTTTATTGCTAATATTTCCAGTAATAAAAATAATTATTTGGATATTAGCAACATTCTTTGTATTATCTAATTTGGGCTATGATGTTTCTGCTCTATTAGCGGGATTAGGTATTGGTGGTGTTGCTTTTGCGTTGGCATCGCAATCATTTCTTAGCGATTTAATTTCATTTGTTTCTATTTTATCAGATAAGCCGATAGAAATTGGTGATTATATTTCAATAAAAGGAATAGAAGGAACAGTTAAGAAAATTGGTATTAAATCTACCCGTATAGAGCGTAATTTAGGTGAAGAGGTCATTATACCTAACTCTACAATTACAGGAACAGATTTATTTAATTACAAGCGATTATATAAACGGCGTTTTGATATTGTGCTACAAATAAGTCCAAATACTACAAATGAAAAATTGCAGATAATTCCTACTATAGTTAATGAACTTATAGCAAAAAACAAAACGCTTGAATTAGTTCGTTGTTCGCTTGATGCTATTGGTGATTTTTCATATAATTTTACAATAATTGTATATGTGCTAACTCCTGACGGAGCAGTATATTTCAAATTAAAAGAAGATTTTATTTATAAAATAAAAACAGAATTAGAAAATAACAACATTAATTTAGCATATCCAATAATGGAAATTGCAAAATAATTAAGTTAAAATATAGCGATAGGACACAAAAGTGGCAGCATTGGGTAAAATTTATATATGTCATAGCGAACTTGTTTCGCAATTTCCTCGTTTTTAATAAGGAGATGCCATGACAAGCCCGACATAACAACATAAAAATAAATACTAATATGCAATAAAAATTTTAATAAGATTTTTTTTAATACTATATAAAATATAAGATGAAATATTTAAAACACAATTTCAAATTATTAACATTATTAATTTTTATATTATTAGGTTGTAGTTCTATTTATGCACAATCTAATAAATTTAATTCTTTTCTTTGGGAAGTAAGTCCCAAATCAGACCCTTCAAAAGTAGCATATTTATTGGGGTCTATACATATTGCTACGCCTGATTTATATCCACTTAATCCTATAATTATGGAATGTTGGAATAAAAGCAATACACTTGTCGTAGAGGTAAATATAATGGAGTTAGATGCTTCTTCACTTATGGAAAGTATGTCAAAATTTCTTTTTAAAATTGTCAGTATAACAGGCGAAAAATTATCTGACAAGTTACCTCCTGATTTATATAAAAAAGTCAAAGAAAAACTATTACCAAGCGAGGTTTTTGCTGATGCGGGTTTTCCACTTACCGAAGAGTATATTGATATGTTTACTCCATTAGGTATAGCTGCATTGTTACAACTTAAAAATTTAAAAAAATATTTATCATTAGACAAATACGAAGACGTAGACGGAATAGATAAATATTTTTTGAGATTAGCAACAGAAAATAATATACCAATATACGAAGCAGAGTCAATTAGTTTTCAATTAGAAATGTTGTTTTCTATGTTTGAGTTATTGGCAGACGACATAAATTCATATTTAGAAGCAATGCTTGATAGTGATGAAGACACTGATGAGGACACTGATATAGATATAGAATTTGATAAACTATTAACTGCTTGGAAAGTTGGTGATGATGATACAATAGATAAAATGATGAAAGATAATGCTATGTCCAATCTAAATGATGAACAATATAAAGCAATAATGGATGCTTTACTATATAATAGAAATATTAATATAGCAAAAAAAATAGAAGAATATTTAACAAGTGACGAAACATATTTTATTGTTATCGGAGCAGGACATTATGTGGGAAAAAAGAGTATAATAGATATACTACAGCAGACAAACAAGTATAATATAAAAAGATTATAAAATACGATATTATTTTGTTATTTAAAAACAATTTCGTATTTTTACAAAAATAAAATATAATTTTTCATTATATTTGTATATTTAGATTATTAGTATAATTACAATTAAATATTATGTCAGTTTATAAATATCCTAAAATAGTAATAACAGGCGTGGGACCAATAACTGCTATAGGAAATAGTAAAGAAGAATTTTGGTCAGGAATGATGTCAAGTAAAAGCGGAGCAGCACCTATAAAAAATTTTGATACAACTCATTTCGAAACAAAATTTGCTTGCGAAGTAAATATAGATATTCTTCAATTTATAAGTCGTAAGGAAATACAGCGAATGGATGTATTTACTCAATTAGTATTGGCAGCGGCACAACTTGCTATAGATGATGCTAAACTTGATTTTGAAAAAATAAATAAAGAACGTGGCGGAGTTATTGTTGGTAGTGGAATAGGAGGTATGTGGACTTCTTATAATCAGATAAATGTGCTACGGGCTAATGATAATAATCCTCGCAGAATATCACCTTTCTTTATTCCTATGTTAATATCAGACATTTCAGCAGGTCATATTGCTATTCGTTGGGGACTTAAGGGACCTAATTATGGCACAGTTTCCGCCTGTGCTACTTCTGCCCATGCGATAGCAGATGCGTTAATGTTAATGCAGCGAGGTGACGCAGACATAATGTTAGTTGGCGGGTCTGAATCTTGTAATACCCCTATCGGAGTCGGTGGATTTAATGCAATGAAAGCATTATCTACTCGTAATGATAGTCCTGAAACTGCTTCACGTCCATTTGATAAAGACAGAGATGGGTTTGTTATGGGCGAAGGAGCCGGTATATTGGTTTTTGAAACAGAAGAACATGCTAAAAATAGAGGGGCAAAAATATACTGTGAAGTTGCAGGTTTTGGGTTAACTGATGATGCATTTCATATCACTCAACCCGCAGAGGGCGGCGAAGGTGCTGTTCGCTCTATGCAATTAGCAATAGCAGATGCAGGTTTAACGCCAAATGATATTGACTATATAAACGCACATGGCACATCTACACATTATAATGATTTAAATGAAACATTAGCAATTAAAAAGGTCTTCGGCGAAGATAAAGCAAAACAACTCGCTATAAGTTCAACTAAATCAATGACTGGACATCTACTCGGCGCCGCAGGAGCAGTAGAGGCAATAGCAACTGTATTAGCAATGGAACATAGTATAGTTCCACCTACAATAAATTATACTACGCCTGACCCTGAATGTGATTTGGATTATACGCCAAACAAACCTAATCCAAGAGAAATAAATGCTGCTATTAGCAATAGTTTTGGATTTGGTGGACATAATGCAACTATTTGTTTCAAAAAATATAAAGAGTAAAGTAGGGTTTAGTTTAATTAAGTTATGATTTCTAATAAAAGTAATTATATAATTGTATATTCGTATAACAATAGTAAAATGAAAAAATTAACAGCATTATTTTTTATTTATTTTTAAAATAAATAAAAAAATTGGAAAATAGAAAATAAAATGTTATTTTTGTAATATTTAAGAATTAAATATTTTTTTTATAATAATATTCGGAGGTTTATAATGAAACCGCTACAAAAAATAAGCAACGTTATTAACGTTGTGTTTATCTTAACCTTATTACTTTCTTGCGAAAGCAATATAGGCAAAGTTAAAGACACAGAAACCCCGCAGGGGTTAAGTTCCCTAATAGGAACAGAATGGGTTCACAGTGATGACACTGACCCTGAAAGTAGAAATTGGTTCAATGTGTATCATTCGCCTACTCATTTTTATAACGATTTCGATGAAAGTGAATTTGAAGTTGAATTCCCCACGGTAATTAAGTTTTTGGAGAATGGAATAATTGATGAACCAACATATAAATATTATTGGTTTGATTATTACAATAAGAAGTACTATATGGGGCAGTATTATAGGTATTCCTATAATGAACCCTATTTAAGTATTGTAATGGACAACGCATTTCAGGGATTACATCCTTCAGAGGTCCAGATAGAATCTGTAGAGGAAGTACAAAAAAAGTGGAACTTATGTCCACTGACAATAGATGAACCAATGTGTGATCCATCTAAATGTAAAAACTCGCGACCTGGTGTTTATCCATATAGCCATTGTGGGTGTGCCAATTCGTATAGGTTTCTTGGTAAAGTAGAAGGCGATACAATGCATCTGCAACAAAAGGGAAGATTGGACACCAATAGTGATTTTACAATTCTTAGGGATATTTATCTTATTAGGAGGAAATAATGAAAAAAAACTTTGTTTTAATGATAACAATAAAGGTAAATAATATATAAACAAACAAAACAGGAGTTGGCTTTTGTGCCAACTCCTGTTTTTTATTTTAGTGTATATTCGTATAACAATAGTAAAATGAAAAAATTAACAGCATTATTTTTATTTTTTATAATATTATTTTCAATATCTTTATATAGTCAAGATATTGAGACACGTCTTTTACGCTATCCTAATACTTCGGATAAATATATTACTTTTACTTTTGGAGGTAATATTTATATTGCTTCTATTGATGGCGGATTAGCCACTAAACTTACTTCACATATCGGAATAGAACATATATCAAGGTTCTCACCTGATGGACAAACAATTGCCTTTATTGGTGAATATGATGGCAACCCTGAAATATATACAATGTCAATAAACGGCAGCATGCCAAAACGAATTACTTATTCTATGGATCATCCAAATATGACTGATAGACGTGGTCCTGATAAAATAATTATGCAATGGACATCTGATGGCAAACAAATTGTCTACCGCGGAAAAATGGAAACATGGAATGGTTCAATAGGTAAGTTATATAAAACTAATGCAGATGGAAGCGGCTTACCAATCGCTGTGAGTGTTCCTAAAAGTGGATTTGCTTCTTTTTCACCTGACGAAACTAAAATTGCCTATAATAGAATTTTTAGAGAATATAGAACTTGGAAACGTTATCGTGGTGGACAAGCAGATGATATTTGGGTTTATGATTTTAACACAAAAGAACTAATGAATATTACAAATAATACTGCACAAAATATTATTCCTATGTGGACTGACAATAAGATTTATTATTTGAGTGATAAAGATAATAGAATGAATCTTTATTGTTATGATTTTAGCACAAACCTGACCCGAAAAATTACAAACTTTACAGAGTTTGATATTAAATTCCCTTCATTAGGTAAGCATCATATCGCATTTGAAAATGCAGGATATTTATATACAATGCGGCTTGATAATGAAGAAATAAAGCAACTCAAAATAAAAGTTATTGATGATGAAATTACTGCCCGCAATGAACTAATTAATGTAAAAAAAAGTATAAATGATTTTGATATTTCACCTGATGGCAAGCGTGGTATTATAGAAGCAAGAGGTGAAATATTTATCATTCCTTTTAAATAATATATAAATTCGTTAGTTATAATCAATAGTTCTAAATAAAAAGAAATTTAATCATAGTTATAGTTATTTTTTTAATTATTTTTATTATATTTGTAAATTGTAATTATTAAAAATATGAATACAGATATATTATCAACACTAATTTCAATTCCTCCTGCTATATACTGGACTTTTGCACTGGCTATACTTTTAGTTATTGTTGATGCATTAACTAAAAAAGAATCTAAAGCACAGATGATTGTTGCTTTTGTTGGACTTTGTTTTATTATAGCACAATCTATATGTAGTTTGTATAGTTTAAATGCGATAAATGAAGTTTATTTTGAATGTGTGTTTGCAGGTAAAATGCTAAATTTTGATGGTATATCATCTTGTTTTAACATACTATTCTGCCTTGCGGGCTTACTAACAATAGCAGTTAGCAAAGATTATTTATCCAAAGTTTATGAAAATTATAAAGAACATTATTCACTTTTGATATTTGCTATTTTTGGAATGATGTGTATAGCACATTCTAATAATTTAATTGTTTTATTTTTAGGAATAGAAACAATGTCAATAACTTTTTATGCAATGACGGGTTTTTTAAGAAAAAGAGAGAGTTCAGTAGAAGGTGCATTAAAATATTTTTTACTTGGTGCATTTGCATCGGGCTTTTTGCTATATGGAATGGCAATGATATATGGTGCTACGGGTAGTATGTATTACGATATAATAAATAGTTCTATTGTCGCACAAGAATTAACCCCTTTATATTTCAAATTAGGAATTGGGTTATTACTAATCGGTTTATTATTTAAAGTAGCAGCATTTCCGTTTCATCAATGGGCACCAGATGTATATCAGAGTGCAGGCACTACTACTGCAGGTTTTATGTCATCAGCAGGAAAGATAGCCGCATTGAGTGGATTTATAGGTATTTTTTTATTAGCAATACCAGAAGAATCATTATATACAGCAGAAATTAAATCAATCATAGCAGTTGTTTCAGCATTAACAATGCTTGTAGGAAACATCACTGCTCTAAAACAAACTAATGTAAAACGAATGCTTGCCTACTCTTCCGTTGGTCATGCAGGATATATGTTAATGGGAATAGTTTCCAATAGTGCATCAGGCACATCTGCTGTTCTTTACTATTCATTAGCATATATTTTAACACAAATTGGTGCGTTTACTATCATTGCAATAATTGAAACAAAAGAAGAAACAGGACTTACTTTATCTGAATATGCAGGATTAAGCAAGCGGTATCCGTTGTTATCTACAACATTAGCGATATTTTTATTTTCATTAGCAGGGATACCTCCTTTTGCAGGTTTCTTTGGTAAATATTACTTATTTATATCTGCGATAAATAGTGGATTTACTTGGCTAACAATAATTGCAGTAATTACATCTATTATTGCTTGTTATTTTTATTTATCTGTTATTGTTTCTATGTATTTTAAAGAAACAGCGGAATCTTCAGAACAAATTGCTTTGGGTAGTTTGAAAAATATTATGTTATCTAAAGCAACAATATTAGTAGCAGCAATATTAGTAGTAGTAATTTCGTTTATTCCATTTATGGATATGATGTAAAGTCATTAAATAGCAAATTTTTATATATAAACAATGCAATACAAAAAAGAATGAAAAAAATATATATTTTGATACTTGCTACTATTGGAATTATTATAATTAGTTGTAATTCTAAAGATGAAATACAAATTGCAAAACCATTTACTATTGATGAAGTTTATAATAATCCGAATTTCTATTGGTACGAAACAGAATATGATGCATATAATTATAATATTGAAATTTTAGATAGCATTAAAACATTATTTAATGAAAATATTTTCAAATTAATAATATATACATCTCCCAGTTGTGAGTGTGGTAGTTTATATGCACTTTTTCCTCAAACAATTAAAGTATTGGAAAATGCAAGTTTATCTAACTATGAAATATATCTCATTTTTAATGTTGACAAAAAAAAATTAAAAGTTGAACATCCATATTCACATTTGTTTCAAATTAAAACATCTCCTTCTATTTATTTGTTAAAATCAGAAAAATATTATTATGACCTACTCTTACACATTGACACAGAAAAAATTAGTATAGAGCGAGCATTATTAGATGGCATAAAGTTTTTAGATACATATTAAATAATATTCTAAAAAGTTATGATATTAAAGTTTTATAATGCCAAATTTATTCCAGTATTACAATTTTTAAGAAATGCAAAAAGTGATAAAATATATAATTAATTAGCAATAATATTTTTTTTATTAAAAATTGCTATTTTTATATATAAATATTATAAAATATAAGTATATAAGTTATGAAAATTATGAAAGCAAATAAAAAAGTAATATTATTAGTGCTTGGAACTTTGATATTAACAATTACAGGTTGTAAAAGTAAAGGTTATGGTAATTTTACTACCTACTTTAATACATTCTATAACGAGGAAAAATTAATGAAAGAATGTGAAGAAGAATTTGAATTTCAAGCAGAAAAACGTAGAGGAACACCACGTATTCTTGTTCCTATGACAGACAATCCTATTTTGAATAGTATAGAAGGTTCAGCCCCTGCATTTCTATCAGGATTAAAAGTAGATAGAGCGGCTCGTCAAGCAGTCCAATCTAAATTAGATTCTATTCTTGCTAAAGGTTCAAAAATAATATCAAAATCTAAAAACGATTATATCGTTCCTTCATTATATTTAATGGCAAAATCATTCTTTTATAAAGAGGAATGGCTTGCTTCACAGATAAAATGCTCCGAGTTGATAGATAAAGACCCCGTAGGTAAATATTCTGCAGATGCACACTTATTATTAGCAACTAACTTGTTAATGCAAGGGAAATATGATGCAGGTTTAACAATGTTGTCAAGAACGGTAGATGTGGCTTGGCTCAATGAAAGATATGATATTCTTACTCAAGCGTTTAACATTGAGGCAGAAATGTCTTTATACTATGGTGATTTGGAAGGAGCAATTCGTCCTTATTTTCAAGCAATAGCACAATCAGATGATAGAAAACAACAAGCAATATGGCAAAATGAATTAGCAAGTATTCTATATAGAATGAAAAAATATGATAGAGCAGAAAAAGCATATAATAAAGTTTTAACTTTTAATACTGATTTGGCAACTGAATATGAAGCAAAATTATATAGAGCAAGTTGTTTAATTCGGATGGGACGAGACAATGAAGCAGATAAGATATTAATAAAGTTAGAACAAGATGGAAAGTTTGAAGAATGGAAGGACTATGTGGCTACACAACGTCTTATACAAACTATGCTTACAGAAGATTCCACTAAAATTAAATACACTGAATTTATGTATGATTCTTTGTTTCCACAAAGTCAAATAATAAATGCCTATCATTATGAAAAAGGGGTTTTGGAATTTGAAAAAGGAAGTTTTATTGAGGCACGTTCTTATATAGCAAAAGCAAGAACAAGCAGGTTGCAAACGATTTCACAACCCGCAAATAAAATATTTATGTTTATGAATCAACGAGAGATTGCACTAAAACATATTGCTGATACTTATCAAGAAGTTACTAAATTAGAATTGCTGAAAAAAGAATATGAAGAAGAACAAAAGAGATTATTAGAAGAAATGAATAATGTTGATACTACTTCAGAAATTAATTTCAATGATACAACAGAAAAAAATAATGAAGTTGATATTGTGAGCATAGATACATCTAAAAGTTTTGATTTAGATATAGATAATAAAACAGATAGCACAAATATAACACAAGCAGATATAATAAAAGAAGAACCAAATTATCAAGCACAAATAGATAGACAAAGAATTAATGCTGCAAAGAATTATTATGAATTAGCAAGAATTAATTATAATATAGGAAATATAGATTCGGCTAATTATTACTATAAAGCTGCAGCAGTTATTGCTCCGACTACTGAACCTGAATCTTCTCGTTATCTATATGTTTATGCAGAAAGCATTAGAGACACCAATGCATGGATGGCTGATTCTATTTTGAATGTAATTGCTACTACTCAACCTAAATCAGAATATGGTCGCATAACATTAAAAAAACTTGGCTACACAGAAGCATTTATGAGTGATAGTATAACTAATATTTATAATTCTGCATATAGTTTGATGAAGTATGAAGAATATGATTTTGCGAAAGAAAAATTTATCTATATTTACGAAAATTATCCAGATAGTTTAAAATATGCTCCAAAATCTTTGTATGTATTGGGTTTTATGTATGAAAACTATATACAGGATTTTGATAGTGCAGGCAAGTATTATGATATTTTATTGGAAAAATATCCTAATTCCGAATACGCTGAAGAACTTTTTTTAGCGATGAAATATAAATCTCTCGTTGATAATAATAGCGATATACCCGATGAACTAAAAACAAGAGAAATAGAATTATATACTGCTGATACTTCTATTCTTTCTGCTCCTTATGATTCTACTTTATTGTCTAAACCTAAAAAAGATGGTTTTAGTTTTGACGATTTAAAAAATCCTTCTAAACTTTTAGAAAAAACAAAAAAGAAAATACAAGAACAATTAGATAAAGCAAGTGACACTCTTACTGATGGAAAAGCAATAGAAGGATTGAAGGAAGGTGTTAAAATTCCTAAATTTGAAGATTTTCTACCGAAAGGCGATGAAAATCCACCACTTGAAGATGAAACACCACCTGAAGAATCTGATGAGTCCACCGAAGAAGAGTAAGTTTTATAGAAAAAAATTATATACACATTTAATAAATATAAATAAAAGTTGTAAATATGAAAAAGAAAAAAGTAAAAATTATATTTAAATTACTGCTTTTATTTCTTTGTTTGATATTATATTCTTGCTATGGTGCGCGAGAAGGTAATAGTAATAGTAATAGTAATAATAACAATGAAATAAAAAAGATTGAACTATCAGATGAAGAACTTAAACAATTACAAGTTCTCAGATATTTTAGAGAGGACCCAATATGTTTTTTTAAAGGAATGGGTATTCTTAATGTATATTCCAATGATGACTTGGTTTCAATTAGTCCTAATCCAACTATGTCTTTTGTAAATATTCAACTACTTTCTCCTATTATAAAATTTTATGAGAAAAATGCCTCATCAATGAAGGTCTCATTAATGAACCTTGAGTTAAATGGTTTTTTTGTTCACTTACAATTATTATTTAATGAAAAAATAATTCACCAATGGAATATAGAAAACTATTGGAATGCAATAGAAAAAATTCCTGAAGAATACTTAAAAGAGCAAGGAACTTATTTATTAGTATGTAATTTTGTGGGGGCAGAAGGATGCACTTTTTCTGCCTCTAATTCATTTATGGTTATAAAAAAGTAAATATTCGGAACAAAATAGATATGATAAAAAATATAACAGGAAATATAACAAGAATAAAATATAAAACTTTTCTAAAAGAAGAATTGAAAGATATTAATAATAAATAATTTAATAAATATGAAATTATTGCAAGATTTTAAAGAATTTGCTATTAAAGGAAATGTTATTGATTTAGCCGTTGGGGTAATAATTGGCAGTGCATTTGGTAAACTTATATCGTCTTTGGTAGGTGATATAATTATGCCTTTTCTTGGTGTTATAATAAGTGGGATTGATTTTACGCAATTAAAAATACTTATACATCAAGGTACAGACGATGCTGATAGTGTTTATCTTTTTTATGGTAATTTTCTGCAAGCAATTTTGGATTTTATAATTATTGCATTTGTAATTTTTATGATAATTCGCACCATAACGCATCTACAAAAAAAAGTTAATAAAGAAATAGAATCTGCACCCGCAGAACTAACAAATGAAGAATTATTATTAACCGAAATTAGAGATTTACTAAAAGAAAATAAAAAGTAAAAACAATCTAAATTATGAAAAATATAAAAAATAAATGATAACCAGAAACAATATTATTTAGTATGTAAAATTATGTTACGAATATTACTTGTATGGCTTTCTATAATTCCTTTTGCAATACTTAATGGTGGATTAAGACAAGAAATATTAATCCCGCTATTAGGCGAAAAAACAGCACAACCAATAAGTGGAATTTTACTTTGCGGAATTATTTTTATTATAGCATATTTATTTCTAAAAGTAAAATATTATTCTTATAAAAAATGCTATTTTATAGGATTAATATGGATGATTTTGACGATAGGATTTGAAACAGTATTTTGTTTGTTACAAGGCGACACATTACAAAAAATTATAAATAATTATGATATAACAACAGGAAATTTATGGATTATAATTGTTATATTTACGGGGTTTGTGCCTGTTTTAATTCGAAAAAGAAATGAATAAAATAAATAATAAATATAATCTGAAAAAACAACTTCCAAAGTTATTATTTGATTTTGAAAAAAAATAAGAAAATGTTAGAATTTAATAAAATATACAACGAAAATTGTTTAATAACGATGAATAATATGATGGATGAAAGTATTGATTTTGTTATTACTTCGCCACCATATGATAATATAAGGAATTATAATGGTTATCAATTTGAGTTTGAAAAAATTGCTGATGAATTGTTTAGAATAATGAAAAAAGGTGGTGTAATTATTTGGGTTGTTGCAGATGCTACGGTTGATGGAAGTGAGAGTGGGACATCATTTAAGCAAGCATTGTATTTTAAAGAAACTGGATTTCGTTTGCACGATACAATGATTTATTATAAAAATAATCCGATGCCGCAAACAGGAAATCGTTATCATCAGCATTTTGAATATATGTTTTGTTTAAGTAAAGAAAGTCCGAAAACATTTAATCCATTGACTGAAGATACAAAATATAGAGGCATCGCAAATATGAAAAATAGAGGACAAAATGGTTCTTTGGAATATGAAAAAATAGAACGAACTAAAGAAAAAAAAGTTGGAAATGTATTTTTTTATTCTATTGGTGGTGGTATTTCTACCAAAGATAAAGTTGCATATAAACATCCAGCAATATTTCCTGAAAAGTTAGTTGCAGACCAAATATTATCTTGGACAAATGAAAATGATTTAGTTTATGACCCATTTATGGGAAGCGGAACAACGGCAAAAGTAGCAGAATTATTAAATAGAAAATGGATAGGTTCAGAGATTTCCGAAGAATATTGTAAAATAGCAGAAGAAAGATTAAAGCAATATGTAGAAAATAATATATTAGAAGTAGTTTAATGGATTTAGTATATCGGATGAGCAATTTATATAATTGGATAAGCAATTTATATAATTGGATAAGCAATTTATGTAATTGGATAAGCAATTTATGTAATTGGATAAGCAATTTATGTAATTGGATAAGCAATTTATGTAATTGGATAAGCAATTTATAAAGTTGGTTTTGGTAACATTTTTAACAAAATAATAACATAAAAAATGGATTTAGTAGAATTAGGTTCGCAAACTGCAAGAAATGGTTTCAAAAATGAAAATGATATTGTTAATAAATTTAATGATTTGAATATTATGACTTTAGAAAAAGAATTAAAAGAAGTAGTTGAATTAGATAATTTAACAGAAATTAAATCTAATATGAAAAATATTATGAATAATGGATTTAGTTTAGATGATTATACATTAAAAGAAATAGAACAAATACTTGATACGCAAACAATAGAAAGAACAAAATATTATATAAATAGATTGATTAAAGGATTAACTGCGGTAAGAACGAATAAAATAAATAATATAAATCTTAATCGTTGGAAAGAATATGATGATATAATAACAGATTCGCTTTGGGTATTGGATAAAAGAGATAGTTCGGGTGGGCATAATGCTAATTATTGGGGTAATTTTATTCCGCAAATTCCTAATCAGTTAATACGGCGATATACGAAAGAAAATGAATGGGTTTTAGATACTTTTTTGGGTTCAGGAACGACTTTAATAGAATGTAAACGGCTTAATAGAAATGGTGTTGGTATTGAACTGCAAGCGGATGTTATTGAGTTAGCAAGAAAAAATATTAGTAATGATGAAGATATTTTTAATAATGAAATTAATAAAACAAGAATTGAAATAATAAATGGTGATGCTGCTTCTTTGGATTATAAAAAGAAGTTAAATGAACTCGGGATAGATAAAGTTCAACTTGCAATTTTACATCCACCATATTGGGATATAATAAAATTTAGTGAAGATTTGGGAGATTTATCTAATACAAAAACATTGCAGGATTTTTTATCGCAAATAGGTAGAGTTGTAGAAAATGTAACTAAAATATTAGAAAAAAATAGATATTTAGCATTAGTAATTAGTGATAAATACGAGAATGGAGAGTGGTTGCCATTGGGTTTTTATACAATGCAGGAAGTATTAAAATATGGTTATATATTAAAATCTACTATTGTAAAGAATTTTGAAGAAACAAAAGCAAAAATTAATCAAAAAGAATTATGGCGTTATAGAGCATTAGTGGGTGGTTTTTATGTATTTAAGCATGAATATATTTTTCTGTTTCAAAAAAGGTAGGGTATGTTTAATAATATAAAAAAATGTTTTTCAGAAATAGAAGCAAAAAAGATATTAGGTAATAAAGATAACGCAATTAAATATTTATCAAAATTACATAATGATGAAATTAATTTAAAAAAATTATCTACAAAAGAAATATGGGAAATGGTTGTTAAGACATGGAATTATGAAATAAGTAAAAATATTATTAGAGAATTGTTTAAAGATTCTGCTAAATATAAAGCAGGAAAAGAATCAGCAGAGGTAATAGATATATTATTAACAGAATGGAAAAAATTAAATTTAGGAGAAATTAAATGGCCTTGTTCACAGGGAGATTTTGATAATTTCGTTCAAAAAATTAATTCACAATCTATATTGCGTTCAGAAAAAGATGAGGAAGTTAAAGTTGCTGCTGTAAAATACAGACGACTAAAAGAATTAAATACTGCAAGAAATGATTATTTAGAAACATTGCTTTTTGAAAAAAATAATAATATTGTTCCGACATTAAAACATAATAAGGGAACTGATTTTTATATTGATGGCGTTTCGTTTGACCAAAAAGTTGCAAAAAGTCCGACACAACAATTTATAAAAAAACACGGTAATAACTGGAAAGAAGTTGCTAAAAACAATCCCGTAGAAGTTGCAGAACATTTATACAGATTGCAAGATGAAGGACGCTTTGGTTATGAACCACGCTTGTTTGTTGTTTATATTGATGAAGATATTCCAGTAATAGAATTAAAATCAATAATAGACAATGTTGATATAACAAAACCAATGGAAGTAACATTTACATATAAACACGAAAAAACAGGAGAAAAAACTTATAAAACATATTGTTTTATAGTTCTTTTATATAAAGATTGAAAAAGGCAATAGATTTAGAAAATTTGCGGCAGAATGGATGCTTATTGCACAGAAAATAAATAAAGATGCTAGTTGGATTTTAGAACCAATGAATTATTGTATGAATTATTTTGGCAATGGAGAAGTAATAATTACTAATAGAGGAA
>Ga0082212_10004351_pt1 | contig 19642 bp, 17 predicted proteins | sample TergutNt197P3_FD_71548 | JGI IMG/M metagenome (GOLD analysis project Ga0082212, IMG submission 71548) | Neocapritermes taracua P3 segment gut microbial communities from Petit-Saut dam, French Guiana - Nt197 P3 | ecosystem: Host-associated > Arthropoda: Insects > Digestive system > Gut ... | reverse complement strand
CGCTTCGTTTATCGGACACTTCTTTACTGTCAGAATCGATTACAAGAATCCGGGTGAAAGCAAAGAGAACCTTATTGAAGTCCCGGTCGGCGGAGCCTTCCCCGTGACAAACTCGCCTGACTTCGGCTTCGCTTCTGCTGTCGCCTTGTTCGGGGATTACCTCAGGGATCCGGATTCCGGGGGACGTGATTCCGTAAACAGTATCATTGTTCTTGCGGAAAATAATCTCGGCTCCGATCGGAACGGGGATCGCAAAGATTTCGTCCGGCTGCTTAATGAACTGGCGGAGTTGTGATAGAATAACAGGATTGGAGGAGATTAAAATGGCAACAGCAATTCTGTATTATTCACTTTCGGGGAAGACTAAAGCTTACGCGGAGAAGACAGCGGCTGAGACTTGCGCGGAGCTTATTGAAATAAAAGAGAAGACAAAACGGAATCTTTTTACCTCTTTTATACCCGGCTGTTTTCAGGCTGTCGGTTTAAAAAGCTCAGTTATCAACCTGCCCGAAGCAGACCTTTCTGCATACGATGAACTCATTCTTATGGCTCCGATTTGGGCGGGGCATCCGGCGCCGGCGCTTAACGGCATGATTGCCGCTTTGCCGGGAGGCAAGACGGTATCGCTCGTCTGCACTTCGGGGCGCGGCGGCTTCGACCTGAGCAAAACGGAAGCCCTTGTCACGGCAAAAGGCTGCACGGTAAAAGAAGCGCGCTGTCTGGGCGCGGAGGAATTATAACCGCCTTTACAACCCGGCCTGTGCGTGGTAACATTTCCTTTGCATTTAACGCGCCTCTTTAGCTCAGTTGGCTAGAGCACCTGACTCTTAATCAGGGTGTCGTGGGTTCGAGTCCCACAAGGGGTACCATGTGTAATAAAAAACAAAATGGAGGTGGGTTTATGAGTTGTGTGTATTTTGAGAGCGAAGAAGTTAAAGATAAGTTTGTCGACTTTATTGAAAAACGGGACGATGATCCGAGTATTCATGTTGACGAAAAAGACGTTAAAAACATTGGCGGGGCGGTTATAGGGGTTAATATTCATAATCTGAGCAAGCTTGAAACGAAGGAGATTCTCGAGAAATTTGGGGCGGAAAATAATTATACCTGGGTGCTGAGGGTTGACGAGGACAGGGCTTTTTATACGATTGGATATTTTTCGTCCGACGGAAATTATTTTCCGAACCATCATACGTGCAATAAGTACGGTATTGCCGTTGACAGGTCGGGCTGGTTTTATGACCCGAAATTCGATAACGGGAAGTATATCGAAGAGGAATCCAGCTGGAGTTATATAACGAAGAATTTTGATATACACGCCTGGGAAGAAATCTGAGTGTAATTTACGGAATCGGGGAGGTGCAGCGGCGATGCCAAAACTACTATTCCAAAAGCACGGTAGCTATCGCCTGATGGCGGACGACGGGCGGGTCATCTATGTCGATCCATACGCGGGGAAGGGCTATGACTTGCCGGCGGACGTCATCCTTGTCACGCACCAGCACACAGATCACAACAGGGTCGGGAAGTGCTCAAAGAAGCCCGGTTGCAGGATCATAACGAACGACGAGGCCCTGGCGGGCGGGTCGCACAATAGCTTCGATATTGGCGGGATATTGATCCTGGCTGTGGAGGCGGGGAACAAAAACCATGACCCGAAGAAGTGCGTCGGGTATATCATCACGCTTGACGGCGTCAAGGTCTACGCAAGCGGCGACACGTCAAAGACAAAACAGATGGGGGCTTTTTCCGGGCTCGGGATAGACTACGCGCTCTTTCCGTGCGACGGATTTTTCAATATGGGGCCGGACGAAGCCGCTGAGTGCGCGCGGGTCATTGGGGCAAAACACAATATCATCATCCACCCTAAGCCCGGCGAATCACTGCGTAAAAAAGCAGAGGCCTGGGACGCGCCCGGCAAGCTGATTCTTGAACCCGGAGAGGAAATCGATCTATAAGGAACGCGGTGATTGTCCTTTTTACGGGACACTAATCACAGCTATGAAGAGGAACTGGCGACAGGGCGGATCAAACGGAACCGTCTTGCGGCAGTTCCTTTTCCCGTTTGAACAGGCGCTTGACGCCGAAGAGTTCCACGCAGAAGACTATTACGTTCACGATCGTCCAGTTGTCTATAAACACCATCAGGTTCCGCATGTCCTCGGTCATAAGGAACACCGCGGCGCCGAGGAAGCCCATGACGACGGCCATGGCAAGCCAGGCTTTGTTCGTATCAATTTTCTTTCGCTTGAACGCTATGACAACGGAAACCAGCGCTGCCGCCAGACCAAGTATCCCGAGGATCAGGTTCACGAGTGACCATACCATGTGGTTCAGAGCGCCGCCGGACAGGGCGATATCCAGCCCGCCGATGCTGACTTTTGGAATCCCCGCGTCTGTGATGCTGGCCATCGCTTCGATATTTGCTGCCGACCTTGCGGACATGAACGACTCTACCCTTGGAGGGGCGGACGCCCCTGCGTCACCATTTCCGCCAGCAGCCGTGGAGGCCGGGGACGGTTTTTGAGGCGGATCCGGTTTGGGTTTTTCCTGCGGGTTTTCAAGCGGAGTGAGGATTGCGGCCTGTTCGGCTGAAGGCAACGGTTCCTCAGCCAGAGGCTCCGGCGGCGGTTCTGTTTTTGGCGGATCTGAAGGCGGGGCCGCCGGCGGGTCTGAACGCGGGGGGGGAGGCGGCGCTTTCTTTTTCCATGTTCCTGAAACTACGACACCCCTTCCTGGCATAGTGAAAGTTGTTGTCGCGTCTTTCGTGTTTGCAAGTGTGACGCCGCCGCTCTCGACCACCCAGCCTGTAAAACTATATCCGCTCCTGCTCCCTGCATAAATCGTAACGCTTGCCCCGGGCGCATAGCTCCCCGCGCCGGTTGTTGCTGAGTAGCTGTTCATGACGGTGACGACAGAAGATTCCGGCGCCATATGATATATGTCGTAATTATTATATCCCTGCAAAAGAGAGTTGGACCATGTTCCGTCCGCCTTCTTTATATAACTGGCATAAATGGAATTATACGCTGGCATGCGGTCACAATCATATATAGCGCTGTTGCCGGAGAAGACCGCCGAACTGTCAATAAACAAGCTTGAGTAGTCGTTCGGATTGATCCAAATGCCGCCGCCAAACGCCGCTTCGTTGTCTGAGATTTCACCGCTTGTAATTGTCATTGTCGAGTGATTGGCAATATATACGCCGCCGCCGTTTTGCGCCGCGTTGCCGCCTACCGCGCCGCCCGGCATTCTGAAATCCGAATGGTCGCCGATATATACCCCGCCGCCGCTGGCTCCGGCTTTGTTGCCATAGACCGTTCCTTCGGTCATTGTGAAATTCGAATGGTCGCCGATATATACCCCGCCGCCGCTGCTTCCGGCGTCGTTGCCGTTGACCGTTCCGCCGGTCATAGTGAAATCCGAGTGGTCGCCGATATATACCCCGGCGCCATTTTGTGCTTTGTTGCCCGAGACGTCGCCGCCTTCCATTGTGAAAGCAGCATGCTCGTCGATATATACACCCCCGCCGTTTATGGCTTCATTCCCGAAAACCATGCTTCCGGCCGTCATGCAAAGAGTCCCTTTTGAGCTGACGAAAACCCCGTTGCCGGACACCCCGGCGCTATGGGTCACCTTGATATCAGCGAGCGTGAGGTCGCCGTTGACCGTGATTGTCGCGGTCGCCGAGGCGCATGAAAGCGTGTGGCCGCCTGTCAATGTGATGGCTTGACGGTCGGCGATGTCAAGCGTTCCGCTTGTCAGCTCGATGTCAGCGGTTAGTGTGATTTCCGTTTGCGTGCCGTCCGTGGGGGCTGCCGCGACAGCCGCCCGAAGCTCGGCTTCACTGCTGACGGAAGCGTCGAACGCCAGAACTTCGCCCTCCGCAAGCGCGGCGATCCCTGCCAATTCTTCTTGAGGGGGCAAGTCTTCATCTTCGTCCGTCTCATCGCCTTCTGTCGAGCTTTCTTCGGCGCCTTCTATGTCAGTGGCTCCGTCACCACTGTTGGCCCCAGTGTCTCTGGTGTCTTCTTTGGCGGAATCTTCTTCCACACCGCCTTCGCCTGCGCCTTCGCCTGTGCCTGTGCCTGTGCCTGCGCCTGCGCCTTCGCCTGCCTCGTCATCTTCGGCAGCTTCTTCCGCGCCCTCGGCATGGGCGTCTGCAACAGCCAATTCTTCCGTCGGCGCCACGTCTTCCTCTGCCGCATAAACAGAAGCCCCGTTTCCTTCATCTCTCCCGGCTGTCTCTGCCGCATAAGCAGAAACCGCCGGCTCTAAGGCAACGGCCAGGCATAGAACGAACACAAGCGCCGCAGCCGCTGCGCAGCGCGTGAAATGCTCTTTTCCTTTTCCTTTACAAACCGCCCCAAACACGATTTTTTAGTCCCTTCCCTATATCAAGCAATGCGCTGAAACCCGCTGCCAAAACCCTCTCCACCTTAATCGCAAGCGTTCTCTAAAACTCATACAAATGTACTCGCCATGCAATTTGCCGTTTTGAACCGCCGGGGCTTTTTTTCCTGTGTCCCGTTTCTCACAAGCTATATTAGATTATAATTGAATAGTTTAAAAATTTTCAAATAATTATTAATAAATCAGTAATGCCTTTTTTATTCCTCTTTTCCGGTTGATTGGCTTCTATGGTATAAAACGATTATCTAAAAACTCTTTGCCGGCCTGATTGGCAGGAATACGCGAAATAATGGCTCAAATCGAAGTTGTGCAATCAAGCGGTGACACATTTTTGCGAAAAAATGTATGAAAAACGAAGTAATGTATGGTTGCCGTGTGAATTTAAGCACGAATGAATCCTACTCTGCCGCTTAAGAGGCAGAATTGTTAAAAAATGGAATTGAAAACCATACATTACTTCGCTTTTCATGCAAAAAATCAGTAATTGCTGCCAAAACAGGATTGGGTGATTTTTCCCCTGCTGTTGGGCGGGACATGCCTTGCAGAGTGGAGTTTTTTATACTTTTTATTACCCCGCAGACTCGATATAGAAGTTCGAGCTGAGCATATACTCTTCCCCTGCCGGGTCTTCGAGCGTGTATACGAGCATATACTCCCCATCCTCGCCGCGCGCGCGCATGCCCGCAAGCGCCTCGTCTGCGCTTGCGCCCGCGCCGCTGTAGAGCACGGTTCCGCCATCCATTGTTGTGATTGTCCAGCCTGTGGTCGTAAGCTCACCGTTGTTTAGGCTCGCATGGGCTTCCGCGTGGGTGGGGTTGTAGTGTTCGTATACGGCGCTGCCGCCGGAAAAAAGAATGCTGCCTTCAGGTTCGTCCGCCGACGCCTGCGCAGCCTGCCAAGCCATGATGCCGCCGAAAATGCCCGACACCGCGACAACCGCGGCAACGATTTTCACGCCCGCGTCCGCCGTCGTGCCCGCCGACGCATTCGATGACGCCCCCCCTCCGGCATACATTCCGGCGCTGCCGATGGCCTGCTGTACCCACGCGCTGTTCGCGGCGGACATGAGCCCGGCTTCATATTCGAAAGCCTGCGAAAGAATTGAGCCGATCGGCAAGGCGGCCAGCCCGGACAGGTTCGCCAGCCCGCCGCTTTCCATCTGCTTTTCGAACTCGGCTTTGATCTTGTTTCGCGCAAGGATCAGGTAGTGCGAGACGCTCGACCTCTCAAGATCCATCGCCTTCGCTGTCTCTGTAACGTTCAGCCCATCGTAGTAGTGAAGCAGGACGGCCTCAAGCTGCCGCTCCGGCAGGGCTTTGACTATTTCCATAATTTCGGCGCGGTCCTCATTGTTGAGCACATGCCCCTGCGGTATAAAGTCCTCGTCCTCGTCCACTTTTGCGTCTAAATAGTCCTGGATGTCCAGGACTGAGGAGTGTTTTGAGTTTTTCGTGAAATATCTGTTTGTTTCGTTGATTATTATGCTGTTCAGCCAACCGCTGAACGCTTTCGGATCGTCCAGGCCCTGTATGTTTGAACACACCCGGATTAGAACTTCCTGCGCGGCGTCCTCCGCATCCATCGGGTTGCGCAACCGGCATGACACACGGAACAAAACACCCTTTGCAATGGCTCGACAGAGCCCAATAAGCGCTTCTCGATCCCCAGCTGCGGCTTTCCGGGCTAAGTTCTCAATCACCCCTCTATCCGCTTTGTCCATTGCCAGGGCATTTTCGTTCCGTGTGCTCCCCAGTATGCCTTTCACAGCCCCACCTTTCTCGCCTCCGGCGCTGCATCCGCAGCCTCACAGCCGGCTATATATTCAGCATTACAACAATAAGAATCCCAATAGCTGCCACAGAAGTCAACGGCGGAATGAACCAACCGATGCTGCGAGGTCTGTCGAACTCCCCAGCCATAATCCTGCGAATCACCGACGCGAGAACCCTTTGTACTTGCTCCTCTCTTATTGTTTCTGCCTCATACCAATGTAATATATCTTTTATCATCACAATATATTAGACCCGCAGGATGGCCAATCCGTGGTATGGTCAGAAAAGTTTTTTGTTGGTAATTATATCCATGTATAATTGGTCTCGCATTATGAGCTTTTCAGTGCGCGCCAGATTTGTTTCGGCGTGGCTTTGACGCCGTAGAGCATGACGCCCATGCGGAAGATCTTGGCGGCTAGTATCGCAACGGCCACGACCGCGGCAAGGATTATGACCGCGCCGATTATGAGGTGTCCGACCCCGACGTCGCCGACTGTGTAGCGCGATATCATTGCTATGGGCGTGAAGAACGGGACATACGAGAGTGCCGCGACCAGCCCTTTGTTCAGTACGCCGAACAGGGTCAGGAACCCGACGGCGAGCGCCCCGAGTATGAAGAGGGTGGGCAGGGTGTTCACGGAAGCGGCTTCCTCGGGCCGCGTTACGGTCGACGCAAAGGCCGCGGCGAGGAAGGCGTAGAGGAAGAAGCCGAGGAAGAAATAGACGACTACAATTATGGCAATCGCGGCGCCGACGTTTTCTCCCTCTACAACGCCGAGCAGAAAGCCGCCTGTTTTCAGCCAGTAGGGCAGGTTGATCACGATACCTATAATTGCTGCTACGACAAACGCGACAACCTGGGTCAGCGCCGCAAGGCCTACGCCCAGCACTTTCCCGACCATCAGGTGAAGAGGCTTCACAGCCGTAATCAAAAGCTCCATGGCTTTCGAAGTCTTCTCCGTCACGACTGAGTTCGATACGAAACTCATATATATAATGATGGTATACATCAGGAACATGATGAGTATATACCCGACAAAAGTATTGTTCTCAGCGTTCCCGCCGATTTCCACATAGCTGGGCGTGGCGGCGATCGTGTCGATGCGGACGACCGCTTCCTGCGTTTCCGCCGGAAGCTTCGCGGTCTCGACCTGCTTCACGGTTTCGGTTATGTATGCCTCTACCGGGTATACGGTCGCGATGGTGGTGACCTTGTTCCCGACAAGAAACTCGCAGTCCGTCCCCCCGGAATAGCGCAGGGCAAAAGTATATTTGCCGCCTTGGATCGCCTCCGCAAGCTCGTCGTCTCCCGGCGGCGGGTCGCTCAAGCTCAGGTCAACCCAATTCACCCCGTTCACTTTCTTCAGCTCTTCAGGGGTGAACGCTTCCCGGTATGTTTCGTTCGTCAGCGCTTCTCCCGAGAGGATGAACGCCGCCGAGCTTTGCAGGAGCCCGCCGCCCTCGTCGCCTCGCCGTTCCTGGACAGTCCCTATGATTTGCGGAATGCTGGTCGCGACAATTATACCGACTATAAAGACGATGGTGACCGCCCTGTAGGCCTTCGATGTGACGAAGCCCTTGTATTCAAAACGCAAAACGTTCAGGATGTTTTTCATTTCGTAACCATCCCTCCGAGTTTCGTGAACTTGCGTTTAACGAGTTTGGTGAAAGCGGAACTTTCTTTCCCGTTCCCTTTTTTGCCGTCAGAGGGCGGGCCGTCCTGTTTGCTGTCTTCTTCCGCCGGGTCGATCGCCCCCGCCTTTTCAACAAAGATTTGCTCAAGGCTTGGTTCAACCACATAGTAGCTGTCAATGCGGGCGTCGGCGTCTTCGAGTGTCCTGAGCAGGGCGCTCCGGCGTGCAGGGTCGTCCAGTCTGACGATGAACCCGTTCCCCTTCGGGGTGATTTCTTTGACATAGGGCTGATTGCGCAAAAGGCTGTCAAGCAACTGGCTTGACGGGCACGGCTGCGCTGCGGCTGGCGTGCTGGCTTGCTCTCCGGCAGGCGCTCCGGCTTCCGTGCCGGCTTGCGCTCCGGCAGGCGCTTCGGCTTCCCGGGGTTCCGTTTCGACATAGAGCAGATTCCGCGGGTATGAGCGTTTGATCGCCGACAGGTTCCCCTCAAGGACAGCATGCCCTTTGTCGATGATGCATATATCGTCACAAAATTCCTCGACCTGCGCCATCTGGTGGCTTGAAAAAATTACTATGCGCCCTTCGTCGACCTGCCTGCGAATCGCCCTCTTAAGAACTTGTGCATTTATGGGGTCGAGCCCGGAGAACGGCTCGTCGAGGATGATGACGTCAGGGTCGCCGAGCATGGCCGCCGCAAGCTGGATCTTTTGTTGGTTCCCCTTTGAGAGGGTTTCAAGTTTCTTGCTTATGTATTCGGTTGCCTCCATCTCCTCCAGCTTGGCTTTCGCCTCGCTTTCGGCCCGGCTTCGGTCCATGCCTTTCAGCATGCCGAAATAGACAAGCTGCTCAAGGACTCCCCGCTTTGAATACAGCCCGCGCTCCTCAGGCAGGTAGCCGATTCGCTTGCTCTCCTTATACGCCGGCACGCCGTCGAACAGCGCCTCTCCCGAATCCTCGCGAAAGACGTTCATCAATATGCGGATCGTCGTTGTCTTGCCCGCACCGTTACGCCCGAGAAAACCATAGGCCACACCGGCCCTGACAGTAAACGACAGGTCGTCGACAGCCCGCTTCTCGCCAAAACATTTTGTAAGCCCCCTCACCTCGATCATGAACACAGTATATCACCGGAAACCTCCTTGCGCAAAAAAGAAGTAATCCGCTCGGATTGATTGGCATGTAATCTTTCACACCTGCTCAGCCCGGCGACCCGTGAATACGCGGATGCGAAAACTGTTATGGGAAATAGCATAATTAGTGAAATAAGCCAGATTGTGCGGCATTGACTTTTATATCTCTTGACTTTATAATCTCTATTGTTTATTTGCGATGAACGATTGTGTGTTGAAAAGGATGGAGGATCATGCGTATCAGAAAACAGGAGTCAAATGACGCCGCGCTGAAAGATGAGGAGATTTTGGCCGCCGCGAAAATCTCAGACGCCCTTGCGCACCCGGTACGCATCAGGATGCTCCGGTATATTTTGACGGAAAACCTCGCGAGAAGGACAGTGACCAACAAGGACCTCGTGCAGGCCTTTGACTACGCACAGGCCACTGTGTCGCAACACCTGTCAAAGCTCTTGATTGGCGGCCTGCTCGAAATGCAGAAAAAAGGGACCAGCTCCTGCTATTTCGCGCACGTCGGCAGGCTCTCAATATACACCGAGACGTTGAAAAAAATCGAGTCGCAGGGTGACGGCGGAGAGATACCCGAATTCCTTCGCGCGGAATTTTTTGAACCGGAGCCGATTGCCGATGAATTCAGCGAAGAGCTGCACCCCGAAGATTTTACGGAATCGCTTGAAGACGACGAAGACGCGCCGCGCTATTTGTGATAGGGTTCATTGCGCAGTATTTTCTGCGCCCTGTATATCTGCTCCAACAATATGATCCGCATTAGCTGGTGAGGAAAGGTCATCGCCGAAAACGAGATGACTGCGCCCGCCCTTTTTCGCACCTCCCCGGACAGGCCGAGCGAACCTCCGATTATAAAAACCAGGGTTGAGTGGCCTGCGAGCGACAGCTCCTCAATCTGCTTAGCGAAGCCTTCCGACGTCGGCCCCCTGCCCCGCATATCCAGAGCAAATACGAAGGCGTTTTTGTGTTTTCCCGCGGCTTCAAGAAGGGCTTCCCCTTCCCGTGTGCGTACGCCTTCCTCTTCGGCTGAGCCGGCATTTTGCGGAAGCCGCGCTTCCCTGATTTCAGTGACCGAAATCTTTAGATATGCAGACAAACGCTTTAGATATTCTCTCTCCGCTTCACGAAGATAGGATTCTTTCAAACTCCCGATGCCAATTATTTCAACATTCATCGCCTATAACCGATATAACAAACTCGCTTCATCACGAAGAAGTACACCCATATACAAATCGCTGCCGGTGTAGCGTCCCTCCCGGGCAAGCGCCGTCAGGACAGACCTTTCGGCAATGGCCGGGGTGTTATTCTCGTTACTCAAATGGGCAAGCAGGACCACGCGCTTCTTGTCGCGATGGCCGAACAACCCAAGCAGGGCCGAGGCGCACTGGCTGTTGGACAGATGCCCGTGGTCGCTCAGGATTCTTTGCTTCAGATAGTGCGGGTATCTTCCGCGGCGCAGCATTTCCGTATCATGGTTTGCTTCGAGCACAAGTACATCCGCGTCAGCGACATACTCAAGCATTTCCTCTGTCACCGCGCCTGTGTCGGTCAGCACGGCTATGCATTTGCCCCCGGCATCAACCGTGTACCCATATGGCTCGTCGCTGTCGTGCAGGGTGCGAAAAGCCCGGACCGTCATATCGCCGATCGTCACCGCCTCGTTTGGCGGAACAGAAATACAGCGCCTCCTGTCAACTTCTTTTTCAAACGAATGCCTGCTGAAACGATCCCGCCTTTTTATCCCCTCAAATGTCCCGGGAGAGGCAAAGGCCTCCGTACCCGCCAGCCTTTTCATCAGCACCCTCGCGCCCGTGACATGGTCGTGGTGTTCATGCGTGATAAACAGCGCTTTTACATTCTCGCGCGGTGTGTCAGTCCGGTCAAGTTCTTTTAGGATCCTTGTCGCGCTGATGCCGGCGTCAATCAGCAATGCGTTTTTGTCTGTTTTGATCAGATAGCAGTTCCCGCTGCTGCCGCTCGAGAACGAACAAAACGACAGGCTCATCGCCGCACTTCCTCAATGCCCAGGTTCGCAAGTTCATCAGCCCTGTTGTTGTGCTCAGAAATTGAGAGGAATTCCTCGTATGAAAACCTGTCCCCGTTATGGGACAAAAAAAGTTCATAGTGTTTCCGGCGGGTCTCCTCGCGCGCGCCTTTTCCGAGATGTCCCTTGACCAGGAAGTATCTGAATTCGTAGTCGGGCAAAAAAGTAAATAGCTTCTCCCAAAGATCCCGGTTCACGACAGGTTTCCTGTCCGAGGTCTGCCACCCGTTTACGCGCCATTTTTCATACCAGCGTTTTCGCAGACAATTTATCAGGTAGGAGCTGTCGCTGAAAACCTGAATATCGTAGTCTTTTTTCGTGAGGGCGGACAGCCCCTCGATCAGGGCTGTCAATTCCATGCGGTTGTTTGTTGTGTTGAGTTCCCCGCCGAAGAGCTCTTTCGAACGGTCCCCGTATTCGAGTATTGCGCCCCAGCCTCCTGCGTTGGAATCAAACTGATTGCCCGAACAAGCGCCGTCCGTATATATATTTATTGTTTGCTTTTCTTTTATTTCCAATATTCCATCGCCTTTCTACGATAGAATATCTGCAATTACAATTGTGCGGTCGTCTTTTGCGCTAATGAGCACATACCTTGCCGATTCATCCATGATTGTCCGGGCAAGATATCCTCCGTTATACGCGTGATGTTTCTCCGCCAGCTTGCGGACGCCTTCCGGTCCGAAGGATTGCCCCGTCGCGCTGTCGATTTCCTCAACGATCCCATCCGTAAAAAGAATCAGCCGGTCGCCGGGTTTCATGCCTACGATTTCTTCTTCATAATCCACGTCGCCCGCAATCGCGCAGACCGGCATCCCGCGGATCGGGATTGTTTCTGTCCGCCCGTTGTCGCGAATAATCAGCGGCGAGCAGTTATGCCCGGCATTCGAAATTGAAAGTTCCCGTCTTGATTTTGTGTACTTGCAGAGCGCCATGGTGACATACATCATGCCGTCGATTTCGAGCGCGTTGAAATCCTGGACGAGTTTTCCGAGCAGTTCTCCTGTCCCGGAAATTGCGGCCGAGACATTGGTCCTGACGCGCTCACGCATAAACACGGTCAGCAGGGAAGCCTGTATGCCGTGGCCCGAAACATCGGCGATATATATGAGGTATTCATCCTCGCTCAGTTTCAGCACATCGTAGAAATCGCCGCCAAGATCGTCTGCAGGCATGTAGAGAGAACTGAACGCTATGGTATTCCAATATATATCGTCTATTGGCAATATACTATTTTGTATTGTTTTTGCCATTCTTGTCTCGGCGTTCAGCTTCGCCAGCGCATGCGTCATATTCGCGTGGTCGTGCTTTTGCTCAGAGATGTCATCGAAGAACTCAACGCTGAATTTTCCTTCGTCGCCAAAATCGACAAAGCTGCCGGTCCGCTTAAAAGGCACATCCGAGATCATCACTTCCGACGGCCCCTCGACATTTTCTTCCGGGGAACTTAAAATTTCAAAACTGCTGCTTTCATATATTATTGATGTTTTTTCCCCGGCGAGGTTTCCGAATAAATCCTGCATGTGAGGATTCATGTAAACAATGTTTTCGTCCTCGTCAACCACCCAGGCTGATATGGTATATTTTTCCAGCAGTTTTATAACGGCGCTTGTTTGGTCGCTCATTTGCCGCCTGTCCCTGCCCTGCGGAGCAGGTCTATGATTTCTTCAAGCCCTTGCCTGTCATAATACCGGAGTTCCACACTGCCTTTTTCGCCGCCACCGTTTATGAGTACGCGTACGCCTGTCGAGGAAGTCAGCTCCTGTTCAACCATCCGGATCTCCGCCGTTTTTCCGCTGTCTGCCTTTTTCCTTGTCTCTTTCTTGCCTGACAATGCTGCGGCCAGACGTTCTGTCTCCCTAACTGAAAGGCTGTTTTTCGCCGCCTTTTCGGCAAGCTTGATTTGCTGGGCTGTGTCTTTCACAGAACCAAGCGCATTGGCATGACCGAGCGAAAGCAGCCCTGTCCTTAGCAGTTCAACAATTTCCGGCGCCATATTTAAAGTCCGCAGCGTATTAGCTATATGCGGACGGCTTTTCCCGACAGCCCTCGCCAGGTTTTCCTGTGTCATTCTATATTTGCTGATGATTGTCCGGAATGCGGAGGCTTCTTCTATGGTGTTGAGGTTTTCGCGCTGAATATTCTCAATCAACGCAAAGAGGGCGATCTCTTCCTTTGTCACTTCACGAATAATAGCCGGGATGGTCTTCAGGCCGGCCTTCCTGGCCGCCCGCCAGCGCCGCTCTCCGGCAACCAGTTCGTAGCCTCTGGCCGCCTTTGTCAATATAATTGGCTGGATGACGCCATATGCCTCAATCGAAGCCGCCAGTTCCTCAATCAATTCCGGATCAAAGGTCTGGCGCGGCTGCATTGAATTTGGTTTGATGTCATCAATGTCTACGTACAATACCGCGTTGTCCGGCGCCTTTTCGCTGTTTCCGGCGCTCGCCGCGGGCTTTTCCGCCGGTTTCGCGGGGATCCTTGCGTCAATATCGCCAAAAAGGGCGTCAAGCCCGCGACCGAGCCCTGTCTTCTTTTCCGCCATTATGCTTCAGCCTCCTCTGCTCTGAGAAATTCCTCCGCAAATTCACGATAGGCTTCCGCGCCTTTTGAATGAGGGTCATAGTGCGAGATAGGAAGGCCGAACCCCGGCGCTTCCGCAAGCTTTACATTTCTTGGGATGACGGTCGAATATACCTTTTCCTTGAAATATTTTTTCACTTCCTCAACGACCTGTATCGAGAGGTTTGTCCTTCCGTCGAACATGCTGAGTATGACTCCCTGGATTTCGAGGTCCGGATTTGAATGCCTCCGTACAAGTTCGATTGTACTCATAAGCTGGCTGACCCCCTCTAGAGCGTAGAATTCGCACTGTATGGGAATGAGCACGCTGTCTACAGCCGTCAGAGAATTGATTGTCAGCAGTCCGAGAGAGGGCGGACAGTCAATGAAAATATAGTCGTAGTCGTCTTTGATCCGGTCGAGCGAAACCTTCAAACGATGTTCCCGCCCTTCCAATTCAACCAGTTCAATTTCCGCTGCCGCAAGCTCCACGCTTGCCGGAAGAATCCATAAGTTCGGAATCCCCGTGCTTATTATCGCGTCCCTCGGATCCATGTCCGGCTCGATCAGAACGCTGTAAAGCGTGTATTCCAAGTGCTTTTTTGAAATACCGATTCCGCTCGTTGTATTTCCCTGGGGGTCGATGTCCATTATGAGAACACGTTTATCCTTCATTGCAAGGCAGGTCGCAAGGTTGATATTCGTCGTAGTCTTTCCGACGCCGCCCTTTTGATTAAATATTGCTATTGCTTTTCCCACAATTTTTCCGCCTTTCTCTTTAAAAATCTCGTCAGTCCAATCATTTTATACTCTTTTCCCGTTTCACGCAAATTGTTTCACGTGAAACAATCATATATTTCGGTATATACTCTGGTTGGCAGAAACCACATTGCGTAAAAAACATTCCAAGAGACGAGGCAATACGCCGCTTAGCGAGACAGTTGTTCGCCGCTGGAAATTCCCGACCGGTCTCTGCCTGCAAATTGCGAATCTGATTGAGAGGTAGGCAATTTGTGGGCGGCATTTCCCGGGGGAATTGCAGCGCGGCTCCAAATGCTCGCTAAGCGGCGTATTGCCTCGCCTCTGCGGATGATCTTTTCGGTGTTATGTTGTTTCGGAAAACTATCGCATACGAAGGCGTTGGCGACAGCCCCGACACAGCTTGTCTGAAGCGAGCGTATGGAATTTGAGCGAAGTGAGCAAGAACTTTGGTTGGTCGACAAATGAGAGATATTTCGCGCGCGGATTACTGGCGTCTATAAAATGTTTTGACCGCGCGAAAATCGAAGTCATTTGCACCCCAAAGTTCGTGAACGTCGCGATAAAAATTCCACGCGAAGTGAACAGCGCTGTGTCGGGGCTGTCGTCAACGCCTAAAAATGTAAATGTTTCACGTGAAACATTCTTAGAGCGGGACTTTTGACGGTATTCCTTCGCGTCGCGGGTATTTCTTCGGAGTGTGGCGTTCCTTATGAATAATGTACAAGGCGTGCCTTCTCGTCGGCAGTATATCCGGATATGTCTCGACGCGCACCTCTTCGGCTCCTCCAAGGAGCTTGCGGGCAAGAAGGCTGTCTTCGATTTCCCCTTGGGCTTGTATCGTCTTGTAGAAAAAGCCGGCCCCGGCCACCTGTACAAACGGCAGGCAATACTCCATCGCTACAGATAGCTTCCCTACAGCGCGGCACAACGCCAGGTCAAATCCCTCCCGCAGAGAAGAATCCTGCCCGGCTGTTTCAGCTCTCGCGTGAAGGGTTTCGACATTTGACAGCCCGAGGCTTGAGGCCGCAAACCCAATGAAATCAACCCTTTTGCGAAGTGAATCCGTCAAAAGGAATTTCTTTTCCGGGTACAGCGCCGCGAGAGGGAGCCCCGGAAAACCAGCCCCGCTGCCCACGTCAATGACCATGCTTGCGGAATCGAATTCAGGAATCCCAACACAAGCCAAGCTGTCAATCAGGTGAAGCGCCGCGAATTCTTCCGGCTCAGTGATCGTTGTCAGATTGATATATTCGTTTCTTTCCAGCACAAGGCACATCAGCTCCATCAGGATATCCGCGTAGGCGGGGTCGCGGACGCGGTCAGGCGCGCTTCCCCTGTGCCCCAGTGCCGAAAGCCCTGCTTCCAAATATTCTCTTGCTTTTTCGAATTCCTCGTTATTATTCATTTCATTCGCTTTTTCCCATTTGTATCTTCCGCCTCATGTTTCGCAAGGTGAATCATCAATACAGATATATCCGCCGGGGAAACGCCGGAGATCCTCGCGGCCTGCCCAAGCGAAACCGGCCTGATTTGCTCCAGTTTTTCCCTCGCTTCCAGGCGAAGCCCTTCAAGCGACGAATACTCTAATTCCACAGGCAGCCGTTTGTGTTCAAGCTTCTCAAATTTTGCGATCTGCTGCCTCTGCTTTTCTATATAGCCTTCATACTTGATTTCTATTTCCGCCTGCTCCCGGGCGGCGCGCCCTATATCCGGACGTTCTGTGTCCACTATGGCAAGCTCTTCATAGCTGACCTCCGGCCTCACGAGCAGACCCGCAAGACTGATTCCTTCTGAAACAGGAGCGCTGCCAAGCTCTGACATAAGCATATTTGCCTTTTCCGCAGAGACCTTCGCGCTCCTTAGCCTTGCAATTTCAACGTTTGCTGCTTCTTTCTTTTCCAGGCAGCGCTCATGCCTTTCCTTTGAGGCAAGGCCTAGCGCATATCCTTTCGGCGTCAGTCTGAGATCCGCATTGTCCTGCCTGAGCGCCAGCCTGAACTCGGCCCTTGACGTCATAATTCGGTATGGCTCATCCGTCCCCTTTGTGACAAGGTCGTCTATGAGCACCCCTATATATCCCTCGGAGCGTTCGAGGACAACCGGCTCTTTGCCGTCAATCAGCCGCGCCGCGTTTATTCCGGCCATCAGGCCCTGCGCCGCGGCCTCCTCATAGCCGGATGTGCCGTTGATCTGTCCGGCGCAAAACAGCCTTCCAAAATCCTTGTGCTCAAGCGACGGCTTCAGCCTCTGCGGGTCGAGGCAGTCATATTCTATCGAATAGGCATAACGGGAAAAGACCGCGTTCTCGAGCCCCGGAATCATCCTGTAGAATTCTTCCTGCAGCGGTTCGGGCAATGACGTGCTCATTCCCTGAATATAGACCTCGTCCGTGTCAATTCCTTCCGGTTCGAGAAAGAGCTGGTGCCGCTCTCTGTCCGGGAACCTGCTGACTTTGTCCTCAATCGAAAGGCAATACCGCGGGCCCACACCTGATGTATGCCCGCCGTACGGCGCAGTCTTCTCTATATTGTCCGCTACAAGCTTGTGAGCCTTTGTATTCGTATAGGTCAGCCAGCAACTTTCCTTGATATTGCATACTTCATCGTTTATGTACGAAAAAGGAACAGGGTCCTCGTCGCCTTTCTGTTCCGTCATCTTTTCATAGTCAAGGCTCCATGAAAACACGCGGGCCGGCGTGCCTGTTTTGAACCTTCGGAGCCCAAACCCGTCTTCCCGCATCGTCCTCGCAAGCTCCGCCGCCGCCGCAAATCCGCTCGGTCCCGCTTCGCTCGATCTGTCGCTGACAAAAACCCTGCTCCCGAGGTATGTCCCTGTCGCGAGTATCACCGCGTCAGCCTCATACTCTGTCCCGGATCTGAGAAGGACGCCTTTCACCATTTTCCCTGAGTCTGTCTCTTCGAAAACCAGACGCTCTGCTTCACCCTGCCGCAGATGCAGATTCTTCTGCCGCTCGAGTGTCTTCTTCATCTCAAGGTGATACCTCGCCTTGTCCGCCTGCGCGCGTGGCGACCAGACAGCCGGGCCCTTTGATCGGTTCAGCATCCTGCTCTGTATAAATGTCTTGTCAATGAGAACGCCCATCTCCCCTCCGAGCGCGTCTATCTCTTTCACAAGCTGTCCCTTGCCCGTCCCCCCTATCGACGGGTTACATGGCATGTGCGCAATCTGCTCCAGACTGATTGTCAGAAGCAAAGTTTTCTTCCCGAGCCTCGCCGAAGCGAGCGCCGCTTCGCACCCCGCGTGCCCCGCGCCAATGACGATTACGTCATACCCTTTTTCGTTTTTTATCTGGCTCATTTTCCGACACAAAAATCTTCAAAGACCCGGTCGATCACATCGTCCGACGCCGTCTCCCCGATCATTTCCCCGAGCGCGTTCCACGCCGCGCGGATATTTATCTCGGCGAACTCGCTTGCCTCTCCCCGTGAAACCGCCTCTCTTGCTTCCCTGATTTCCGCCGACGCTTTTTCAAGCAAAACCTTATGGCTCGCCTTTGTAACCAGCAGGCTGGAGCCGGCCACGGCGCCGCCAATGACAATTTCTTCGAGTAGTGTTTCTATTTTTTCTATGCCATCGCTTGCTTCATCGCCTATCAACGATGTTTTAATCACGTTGTTTTCGCCGAAAGAAAACGGGATGATTTTTCGTCCTTCCTCCGGGACAAAAGCCGGGGGCAGGTCGGATTTATTGATCACAACGATCAGTTTTTTCTCCGAATCTAGTTCCGTAGCAATCGAAAAATCTTCCTCTGAAAGCTCTTCGCTGCCGTCAAGCAAAAATATTGACACGTCTGCCTTGAGATATTGCTCCTTCGCCCGCTCAACACCGAGCGCTTCAATATCGTCTTCGCTTTTCCGGATTCCGGCGGTGTCCGTGAGCAGGATTGGCGTCCCTTTTACGTCTATCCAAACCTCAAGCGCGTCCCTCGTTGTGCCCGGCACCGGCGTGACGATTGCCGCGTTCTCCCTGACCAGCGCATTGAACAGCGACGACTTACCTGTGTTGGGTTTTCCGATGATGACCACGCGCGCTCCGTCCCGGACAAGCCTGCCCGCATCCGCTCCGGCGATCATTTCTTCTATCAAACCCTCTGCTTTCTCCATACTCCCGGCGATGCTGAAACCGGCCCCGTCCGTACCATCCTCTTCAAAGGCCTCCGGGTAGTCTATCCGCACAGCTATCTCCGCCAAAACCCCGAGCAGGGTCTCGCGCACTGCGCGCACGCGCTCCGAAAGCTTTCCCTCCGCCTGGTCTTTTGCCGCGAGGTATCCCCGTGCGGTCCGGCTTTTTATCAAGTCGATGATCGCGCCCGCCTGCACCAGGTCAAGACGCCCGTTTAAAAATGCCCGTTTGGTGAATTCGCCCGGCTGGGCAGGCGATGCGCCAAGCCCGCAGACGATATCCAGAATGCGCCTGAGCGGCACGACGCCGCCGTGGCACTGTATTTCACAGACGTCTTCGCCCGTATAGCTGCGCGGCCCTTCCATGAATACAACAAGCGCCTCGTCCACCGTTTCGCCGGATGAGGGGTCGACTACATGCCCGTAATACATGGTTTTGTCCGCGAAAACCGTCTGCCCCGGCGCGCCTCCAAGCTCCGTTTGCACCGGCGCAAACCCGGCATTTGCCCCAGGCCCTAAACCCCGGGGCGCCTCGAATATTTTTCCAAGAATTTCAGCGGCCCTGTCTCCGCTAATACGGATGATACCGATACCGCCCTCCCCGGGAGCCGTTGATACGGCGGCTATCGTATCGTTTCCGGTCATTTCCGCTCGATTATAACCCTTCTGTACGGCTCTTCGCCTTCGCTTTTTGTAGTGATGCCGTCCACCTGCTGAAGAGTGGCGTGTATGACCTTGCGCTCGTACGGGTTCATGGGCTCAAGCCGCGCGTTCCTGCCTGTTGAGAGCACTTTCTTCGCGAGCTTCACCGCAAGCTGTTCGAGCGTCTTTTCACGGCGCGAACGATAGCCTTCGACGTCTATAATCACGCGTTTGTATTCTTCAGCGCCTTTGTTCGACACCAGGTTCGTCAGGTATTGCAACGCATCGAGCGTTTGTCCGCGCTTGCCGATTACAACGCGCGAATCCGTACCCTTGATCTCTATATAGTTGCAGTCATCATTACGAAAACCTTCGACCTGCACGTCCAGCCCCATCTTTGAAATTACTTCAGAAAGAAACTTTGCAGCCTCGTTATCGGGATCCGGCACAAGGTTCTCGATCGGCTCACTGACCCGCTGGACGTCGGAAAGGTCGATTTCAATCTCGCGCCCATCCCGGCCGCCGCGGCTCC